>WSSedL1CaDRAFT_10000405_pt1 | contig 30452 bp, 19 predicted proteins | sample WetSurSL1Cattail_FD_9464 | JGI IMG/M metagenome (IMG submission 9464)
TGGCTTGACCAGCACCAAGCTGAAGAATCAGGTTGCCGACAGGAAAAAACAATTTATCAAATTCAATCAACTTAATCCGAATACAGAAATTCCGTCGGAGATGCTTTTTGCATCGGCCAGTGGTCTCGATCCGCATATTTCGCCCGAAGCTGCCCAACTGCAAATCAACCGGATTGCTAAAGCAAGATACTTTGACAATACACAAAAACAAAAACTGAAAGCACTTGTTGAAGAAATGAGTGAGGAGCCTCAGCTGATGTGCCTGGGCGAGAGTCGGGTAAATGTATTGTTACTTAATATTGCATTGGATAAACTGAAATAATGTTTTTTTACCACTAAGGCACTAAGGACACTTAGTTACACAAAGACTATTTTTATTTTGACCTATATTTTTAGTGTTTCTATGTGTTCTCTGTGGCTTAGTGGTGAATCTTTACTTTGATTTAAATAAATAGAATCTACCATTAAGGCATTAAGGGCATTGAGAATTTAGTTGAATATCAATCTTAGTGTTTCTATGTGCGCTAAGTGCCTTAGTGGTAAATATTGGCTTTGATTAAAAACAAATAGAATCTACCATTAAGGCATTAAGGACATTGAGAACTTAGTTGAGTATGAATCTTAGTGTTTCTTTGTGTTCTAAGTGACTTAGTGGTAAATCTTAATTCCGATTATTATGAGCGACTTTGAAATTGACAGACCCAATCCAGATGAACTGCTGGCTGCATTGGCCCGGGAAGAAGAAAAAAGCAAACGGGGTAAGTTGAAGATTTTCTTCGGCATGTGTGCCGGTGTGGGCAAAACCTACACCATGCTTCAGGCGGCACACGATGAAAAGAAAAAAGGAAATGACATCATTATCGGGTATGTGGAGACACATAAACGAAAAGAAACGGAAGCTTTAGTAAAGGGGTTTGAGATAATTCCCCGCAAAGCCATTGAATATAAATCCACCTCCGTACAGGAGATGGATTTAGATGCTATTATAGCACGCCATCCGCAGATAGTGTTGGTGGATGAGCTGGCACATACCAATGCAGCTGGCAGCAGGCATACCAAACGCTATCAGGATGTGCAGGAAATTCTGGAGAACGGAATCAATGTGTTCACTACGTTGAACGTTCAGCATTTGGAAAGTCGCACCGACACGGTGGCGCAAATCACGGGCGTGATTATCCGCGAAACCTTGCCGGACTTCATTTTTGAAAATTCAGATGACATTGAATTAGTTGATATAACTCCCGACGAACTTCTTCAACGCCTTTCGGACGGCAAGGTATATGCCCCCGAACGGTCGAAGGAAGCGGTAAATCACTTTTTCCGCAAAGGAAATATTACGGCTTTGCGCGAGATGTCCTTACGTATTGTTGCCGATAGGGTAGACAATCAGCTGCATGATTACATGCAGAACAAACGCATTAAAGGACCGTGGAAATCGGGGCTCCATTTCCTTGTTGCCATCGGTACCAGTCCATTTTCGGCCGGATTATTGCGCTGGGCAAAAAATCTATCGTACTCCATGGGAGCCAACATACAGGCACTATACGTGGAAACCAGTCACAGATTAACACCCCGAGAACAGCAGCAACTGGACTCCAACATTGACTTAGCCAAGCAACTGGGCATTGAGGTACGCATTGTTACGAATGACAACCTTGTGAAAGCCATAGTGGACTTTGCTCAAAAGGAAAACACGACGCATATCATTGTTGGGAAACCACGCGTACGGAACTTACGGTCGTTACTGAAACTCGGAAACTTTGTAAACCGGCTAATTAAATACAGCGGCAATATCGATGTTTATATTCTCGGATCGGATGCTCCGGCCGACGATAAATTCAAGAATCAGGTTTCCATTCCGTCCTTTACGTCCAACAGCAGGCAGTATCTGCTTGTGGGGCTTATCGTGGTTTTGACTTCAATTATAAGTTATTTTCTGAAAGATCTGATCGGCTACCAGGCCGTTTCGTTTATCCTGCTGTTTCTGGTATCGCTGCTTGCTCTGTTCTACGGCACGGGGCCCATTCTTTTTGCAGCAGCATCCAGCGCATTAATCTGGGATTATTTTTTCATACCTCCTCAGTTCACCCTCAATATTCAGAATCCGGTGGACATGTTGCTGCTTATGATGTTTTTCATCATTGCGCTTTTGAATGGAATCTTAACCTCTAGAGTACGTAGGCAGGAGAAAAAAATACGCATTCGTGAAGAACGTACTCACGCCTTATATCAGCTTACAAAAGAACTCAATACCATTTCGGGTTATCATGAAGTTATAAAAAAAGCAGTGGAGTTTATCCTGAAAAATTTTAATCTGGAAAGTGCCATCATTGTAAAAGACGATACAAATCAATCGATAATTGAGTCCTCCAAAGACTCATCCATCCGCATAGGAGAAAACGAACTGAGCATTGTGAGTTGGGTACAAAAAAATGCCATCAAAGCCGGAAAATACACCAATACACTCCCGTCTAATGAATATACGTATTATCCTCTGACGGGCAGTAATGGTACGCTGGGGGTTATTGCCGTAAAACAAGCAAGCATTTTCACCCACGGTGAAGAACAGTTTTGGGAATCGTCGCTGACACAGATAACGGGTAAGTACGAGCGTGAATTATTGCGCAATGCGGCAAAAAAGACCTACATTCTCAGTGAGTCGGAAAAACTGTATAAAACCTTATTCAGCTCCATTTCGCACGAATTGCGCATTCCCATAGCCACCATTATGGGCTCATCGGAAACTTTATCGTCGCAAACCCTGACCGAACCGATAAAAAAAGAGTTGTATGCCGAAATAAATACCGCATCCATCCGGTTGAACAGGTTGGTTGAAAATCTGCTGAACATGTCGCGACTCGAATCGGGCAGAATAACTCCCAATCCCAACTGGTGCGATGCTCAGGATTTGGCAAACTCTGTTTCGGATTCGCTTAAACACGAGCTTGAAGCGTTCAAATTCAAGGTATCCATCCCTGCCGATATGCCTTTGCTGTTTGTCGACTTTGGATTAATGGAACAGGTGTTGCACAATCTCATTTTGAATGCCACCCAAAATGCTCCCGCAGGCAGTACTATTGAATTGAAGGTATTTATGAATAATTTATGGTTGAGCATTCAGGTTATCGACCGAGGAACAGGCTTCCCCGAGACGGAACTTGCAGCTGTTTTCGATAAATTTTACCGTGGAAAGAATGCTAAAGCCGGTGGAACAGGTCTCGGATTATCGATAGTAAAAGGATTTGTAGAAGCTCAGGGCGGAACCGTTGCCGCAGCAAACAACGAACAAGGAGGAGCGGTGTTTACACTGAAAATTCCAACCAAACAAATGGAACTGATGCAGGAGAAGGAATAAGAGTACTTAGATAAATGTAATGTCGTATAAGTAAATCTAGAAATGAAAAGATTAGAACGCGGATATAGCGGATATAGCGGATTTTTATACGGATTTTAATTCCGATAAATCGGAATGATTTTCAAAAGTTTTGGCTCTTATCTGTCATGCTTGCATGACTAAAATCAGTTTTAGATCCGTTTAATTATCATCCGTTTTTATCCGCTCAATCCGTAAAATCAGCGTTCCATCCTTTTTTTAATACGACATCATATTCTTCCGCCGACTTAATCATTAAATATACGGTTGATTTATATCGTCCGAGGGGTCTTCTTAACTACCCGCATTAAGAAATCGATCGTCTGACCCCTTCGCTTAACTATTCGCGTTAAAGAATCGACCATTCGACCTCCTACATTAACTATTTTAATTTAAAAAAACGATCGAAAGAGGAACCGTTTTATTATTTCAGACATCCAAAAACATCAATGGAGGGGTAGATCCGCGACCTTGATTTGCATTATCCCTATTTCGGATGCTTATACTCCGCTAAACCGGTACCCGATTCCGGATTCTGTAATCAGCAATGTTGGTTTTGACGGATCGTCTTCTATTTTCTTTCGAAGCTGGGCAATAAATACGCGGAGATATTGCGTTTGTTCGGTGTACCCATAGCCCCATATTTCTTTCAGAATATAAGTATGCGTCAACACACGCCCTTCGTTTTTAGCCATTAAAGCCAGCAACGAAAATTCGGTGGAAGTCAGCTTAATTATTTCAGCATTTTTGTACGCCAAATGTTTATCCAGATCAATGGTCAGGTTCCCAAATTCCAGCCGGGCCTCCTGTTGGCGCGAACTCTGCCGCATAGCCACCCGTATACGAGCCAGTAACTCACCGGTTCTGAATGGTTTGGTCAGATAATCATTTGCTCCCCTGTCCAGTGCCTTGATGATATATTCCTCCGAATTTCGTGCCGACAGAATAATCACCGGATTTGTAAACCATTCGCGCAGTTTCTTCAGCACATCAAGTCCGTCCTGGTCGGGCAGCCCGAGATCCAGAATAATCAGCGCCGGGTTAAACGATGCCGCCATCGTGCATCCGTCTTTACCGTTATCGGCCTCAATAATTTTATAATCGTTGGCCGATAATGTTATTTCGAGCAGCCTGCGTATCTGTATTTCGTCGTCGATAATCAGAATAGTTTGTCTTGCATCCATAAGTATGACTGGTTTTTATATACTAAGTAAATGATGATGATTATTGATATATTTCTATCACAATAGTTTTATATAGAAGATATAAGACGAAGAAAAGTATCGTCAGATACTTTTACTATGTGGCCTAAGTCTTTTTTCCATTATTCCTATGTGTGCTATTGTGATATAAATATATCATTAAAATTTGTCTCCCGTTTTGGGGTTTGCATTCGAGAAATTCAGATAATCGTCCATCTTCAGAGTTTCGGTGGGTATCTCTATGCTGAATTTTGCACCATGCGGAATATTATTCTCCACCTTCACAGTGCCGCCGTGAGCCTCCACAAAACCTTTCACTATCGATAATCCGAGTCCTGTACCCCCCGCTACTTTCGTCCCCGACCGATAAAACTTGGTAAATAAGCGGGTCAGATCTTCGTCCGTAAATCCTTTTCCGTTATCGGAGATAATAATTGTTGTACAATTATTTACATATCTTACCCGAACCGAAATTGTGGAATCCGCCGGTGTGTACAAGGTTTCATTGTGCAACATATTGAATAATGCCTGTTCAATAAGCCCTGCATCCAGCTTTACAATCGGGAAATCTTCCTGAATCTCCAGTTGAAGTGTATGCGTGGACAATTCCTTTTCCAGCCAGTTCAGCGGACTGTTTATTAGTTCGCTTATTTCGCACCAATCCGGTTTTATTTTCAACATGCCCGACTCCAGCCGTTGCATATTCAATAAATTATCGATCAAACGGTTTAACCGGAATGCAGAACTGGAAATCTGACCCACCAGTTCCTGTTTATCAGCATCGGAAATATTCGATTCTTTTTGCATCAGATTGTCCGACGCACCCACAATGGTGGCAATAGGCGTTCGCAACTCGTGCGACAACGAATCAAACAGCGTCTTGTATAATTTAATCGTGTTGTGCCGCTCCTCTTTTTGGCGTTCGAGCTTTTCAAATTGCCTGACCCGTGACGTGAACACACCATTAATCAATGCAATAACAAAGTACATCATCAGAAGCAGAATATCTTCGGAACTACGCACCAAGAAAGTAAAATGCGGAGGAATAAAAAAGTAATCCCATATGAGCGCACTCATAGTGGCAGCCGTCAGCACCGGATATAACGAGAAAAAAATAGCCAGAATGGAAACCGTAGCCAGCAGCAACAATGCCACACTGCGATAACCGATGAAATCGATGCTGATATAACAAACCAACGCAACAACGATTACTGACAGATTGCTTATTATAAACTGCTTGGGTAGACTTTGTTTGAAATATTGTAGCTTCATGTTCGAGTTTATTATAGAATAAGATGTTATTGAAATCAGAATCAAAAAGAATAAGAGTAACCACTAAGGCACTAAGTCCACTAAGAATCACTAATTTTCAGAATGACCAAAGAATAAAACATTCATCCTTTAGTCCTAGTGTTCTTAATGCTTTAGCAACAGAGAATATCAGAAGTTTTAAACTTTGTGTTACTCAGTGTTCTTTGTGTCTTAGTAGTTAATATTTTGAATAAACTCTATTCTTTATGTTCCACACTTTTTAAATAGGGCTTAATCAGACCAGCCAACTCCTCTATGCAAAAGTTATATGCCAGGATCTTTCCTACAAGTATAAACTCTTGCGATTTATCATTTTTGGTTGACACATCATCCATTAATCTGAAGCATTGAGCTCTTTCCATTTCCAAACTGAAAATGAGCTCTTCAATTGAATTCTTCATTGGTACAAAATTAAAAAGATTTATTGATTACAACTTTCTTTTGATACATTTATGGTGATAATTATTATCAGGTAGTTTGATTTGAACAAAATAGTCAATAGCAATGCTCTTTATCTCAATCGGGTTTTCCGGTTTTTTACAGCATAAAACAAAACAGACAGAACCGGATACAAAGATGGTTTAATACTTATAAAGCCTGCATAAAGATTTATTTCTGCAACATAAAGATTTTATAAAGTGCTTGAGTGAATCTTGTTTTAAACCATTCAGCTTGTAAAAAAAAGCAATTTTACAGTGTATTTTTGTACTTTTGTGCTTCAAAAATATAAATACCATCCTCTTGAACAGCTTCAACGAAAATCAACCTATATACATCGACGAATACGATTACCCACTAGCCGACGAACGGATAGCCAAGTTTCCGCTACCCCGCCGGGATTCATCCAAACTACTGCTATATAAAAATGCAACGATATCCGAGAGCACTTTTTCTGATATTGCGGAATTTTTGCCTGAAAACAGCTTACTCGTTTACAACAATACACGCGTGATTCAGGCTCGCTTGATTTTCTTCAGAGAAACCGGTGCCCGCATCGAAGTTTTTTGTCTGGAACCACTTACCCCTTCCGACTATGCACAATCGCTGGGTGCTACGTCGGAATGTGTTTGGAAATGTATGGTGGGTAATCTGAAGAAATGGAAAGAAGGACGACTGAGTAAAACAATTGCTTTTGACGGAAAAACCTGCACCTTCGAAGCCGAATTGTTGCACACCCAAGGCAACACACACAGCATTCATTTCAGATGGGATAATGCCGATATTCATTTTGCCGACATATTGGAAAAAGCAGGCGAACTACCCATTCCGCCCTACCTCCACCGCAAAACAGAGGAAAGCGACCTCACTACCTATCAAACCGTTTATTCAAAAATAAAAGGGTCGGTGGCAGCACCTACGGCCGGCTTACATTTCACCCCAGAAGTGTTCGAAAGCCTCAAACCAAAGCATATCGAAACCGAAGAACTCACGTTACATGTCGGAGCCGGTACCTTCCAACCTGTAAAAACACGCGACATCGCCGAACATCACATGCACACCGAAGTTATCTCGGTAAAACGTAGCACCATCGTACACTTACAACAAAAGCCGGGAAACATCATTGCTGTAGGAACCACTTCGGTACGAACGCTGGAAAGTTTGTATTTTATCGGTGCAATGTTACAGCAGGACGCCGTTTCCGAAATTGCTGAAAAAGGTTTTCATGTACCTCAATGGGCACCTTATGAAGGAAAAGCGCAAATATCAACCTCCGAAGCTCTGCAAAACATCCTGGATTATCTGGATAAAAACAAGTTGACAACACTGCATGCCGATACGCAGATTATGATCAAACCCGGCTATGAGTTTCACCTTATTGACGGCATGATTACCAACTTTCACCAGCCCAAAAGCACTTTACTCCTACTTGTTTCGGCATTTGTAAATGGGAACTGGAGAGAAATTTACGATTATGCCTTGGCTAACAACTTCCGGTTTCTGAGTTATGGGGATAGTTCGTTGTTGATGAAGTAGTGGTTAGAAGTCCGATCAGTTCAGATTTGTTCTATCAAACGATATTAGTTGCTGAGAACTATCTTGTATATTACGACTGACATAGGGTATTGAAATTTTAATCGTGGTTCCTTCTCCAGGGGCAGTTTTCAGTTCAAACTGTCCTTCCAGAAGTAAAACACTTTCTCTCATCAACATCAAACCGGTAGATTTTATCTCAACCAAGTCATCAAATTTAAAACCGATACCATCATCCGTAATTTCGAATAAAAGCTTGCTACCAACAACTTGTAAACTGAGACTTACTTCGGTAGCTTTTGAATGTTGCGCAATGTTTGCCATAGCACTCTGAAATACCTTAAATAAAACGGTAGACTCATTTTGGTGTAATTGCACACCCGTTTCGGGACTATTAAACTCACATTGAATTTGATTGTTCAATTCAAATTCAGAAATATACAATTTTACGGCCTCTGTGAATCCCATGAGGTGGAGCACTTCATGCCGGAGTCCGCTCATGAGTTTCACCGAGCTGGCCAGCGATTCTCCGGCAATGTCATAAGCACGATCTAATTTTTCAAACAAATCATCCGATATTAATTGAAAATCTTTATCAACCACTTTCTTTTTCAATAAGCCTATATCCATTTTCAAAGCTGCCAGAGTTTGGTTTAATTCATTATCAATCCTGTCAGCTAAAAGGACTTTTTCTTCTTCTCCTACATTTTGCAAGTGCGAAGCAAACCGTCTCAACAAACCCTGAGATTCCACCAGTTTTCTCTCTGCTAGTTTCTTTTCAGTGATATCATTGATCACTGTCAATGTACATTGCTCATTGTTTATGTTTATGATTTCGCCCGATATCTCACCCAAAATTTTCTCCCCCGATTTCTTTTGAAACGAAAATTCAACGTTGTTTGCGGCCCCCGTTTCATTTAGTAGCTCAATAAAATGACCTCGATCGGCAATATTTGACCAAATATGCAATCCTTCAGTTGTTTTTCCTGTAGCTTCCGCTGCATTATATCCTAATATTCGTTTAAAGCCATCATTCACCTCTACTATTTTACCATCCGACAAGCGCGCTAACAGAATAGCATAGGGAGCTGAATGAAATGCTTTCGAGAATTTTTCTTCCTGTGTACTGATATCAGTCAGTAATCGCTTATTGACCATAAGGGTTAGAAAAAACACAAGTAGGAGAAACAGGGTTTGATAAGATATAACCACAAACATATCAAATCCTCTGCCATGAAAATAATCTAAAGAAAGATTGTTGCTGAAAATGAAATAACAAATCCGAGCGATATTGACTATCGAAAATAAAACAAATATTACACCCACATGAAAATAGATACGAGAAAATATGCTGGTCAACCTTCGCAGCAATAGCCAGGCACATTGCGAGCAAATAATCAAGTAAACTATCGCCGAATTAAGGTTCCGGATAGCCAGATTTGAATTCACATAGGTAAAGTAAGTATGAACAGCAAAAAACACAACGATTAGTATTATGTTGTGCAGCTGATTACTTTTCTTATCTGCAAAATATTCGAGCCCTATAAAACCCAATAAAGCTCCGGTTACCCCCAAGGCATTGGCCACATCAATCGAAATAAACTTAGAGATATAACCTCTTAAAAATATCAGCCCTACACAGAGAACCTGAAAAAACATATCCAAAACTAAATATTCTATTCCTTTAAAGCGATTACGAGCCTGATACCAAAGAAAGAACACTACTGTAAGGCATACAAAAGAAGTCAGCAGAAAATCAAAGAAAACCGTTCTTAAATCTAATTCAATCATAAAATCAGGATTTTAATCCATTCGTCCAGTAAAAAGAACAAGTACTATAGAATTTGTATTGATTACAAGAATAATTCAGACTGCAAACGTACAAAATAATAGTAGACGGACAAACTTTTATACGAATTTGTCACATAGAAAACTAATTAAAAGCTCTTCCGATTACCTACACTAACTCACATTCTGAAACCAAAGTTCGTTTTCTTCGTTCAGCTGACCATTGCTATATTAATATTAAATCCATTTACAGTCCTTGCACAAACATCACATTTTTCGTACTTTTGTGCCACTTTTCAGTTCAACACACCATCAGCTCAACGATAACAACTTTATGGAAAAAATTATCATTCTCGATTTCGGTTCGCAAACCACGCAATTAATTGCACGTCGCTTACGCGAGCTCAATGAATATTGCGAAATTCTGCCTTACAACAAGTTTCCTGAACAAACCGATAATATCAAAGGAGTTATTCTTTCCGGAAGTCCCTTTTCAGTATACGATCCTACGGCATTTAAAACAGATTTAAGCTCTATCCGCGGAAAATTTCCCGTATTAGGTATCTGCTATGGTGCGCAGTTTATGGCTTTTACTTCCGGCGGCAATGTAGAATCAGCCGGATCGCGCGAATATGGTCGCGCCAACCTTTCATTTATCGACCCTAATGATGCTTTACTGAAAGGTATTAAGTCCGGCTCACAAATATGGATGTCGCACGGTGACTCTATCACCCGGATTCCTGATACATTTAAAAAGATTGCCAGCACCGACGATGTTGATCTGGCAGCTTTTCACATCGAGGGCGAACAAACCTGGGGCGTACAGTTTCACCCTGAAGTATTTCACTCCGTTGACGGAACAACCTTATTGGATAATTTCCTCAACATTTGCGGATGCTCTAAGCAATGGTCACCGGCTTCGTTTGTTGAAAGCACAGTAGCCGATCTAAAAAAACAATTAGGTGATGATAAAGTGGTATTGGCTCTCTCAGGTGGTGTCGATTCATCGGTAGCTGCCGTATTGCTCAACAAAGCCATTGGCAAAAACCTTACCTGTGTTTTTGTCGATCATGGTCTACTCCGCAAAAACGAGTTTGAAAATGTAATGAAAGATTACGAGCACCTTGGTTTGAACGTAATCGGGGTAAACGTAAAAGAGCGTTTCTACAAAGCACTGGCAGGTGTTTCCGATCCGGAAAAGAAACGTAAGATCATCGGTTCCGGCTTTATCGACGTATTCGACGAAGAAGCTCACAAAATAAAAGATGTAAAATGGTTAGCCCAGGGCACCATTTATCCTGATATTATCGAATCGCTGTCCATTACCGGAACCGTGATTAAATCGCACCACAATGTGGGCGGACTCCCCGAGAAAATGAACCTGAAGCTTTGCGAACCTTTACGCTTACTTTTCAAAGACGAAGTACGCCGCGTAGGGGGACAGCTTGGTATGATGCATCACCTTATCAAACGTCAACCTTTTCCCGGACCGGGATTGGCAGTGCGCATTCTGGGTGACGTTACCGCTGAAAAAGTGCGTATCCTACAGGAAGCCGACGACATCTTCATCAGCGGACTGCGCGAATGGAATCTGTACGATAAAGTTTGGCAAGCCGGAGTTATTCTGCTGCCTGTACAATCGGTTGGTGTAATGGGCGACGAACGTACATACGAAAACGCTGTTGCGCTCCGTGCCGTAACTTCTACCGACGCTATGACGGCTGACTGGGCACAACTTCCTTACGAGTTCCTGGCTAAGATGTCGAACGAAATTATCAATAAAGTGAAAGGTGTAAACCGGGTAGTATATGATATTAGCTCTAAACCTCCTGCAACTATTGAGTGGGAATAACGTGAATTTACGATTTTAAAATTTGGATTTACGATTGCACATGGATCAATTAATGTGTAATCGTGAATTTCTTAATATACATTTGCTCCAATAAGTCCAATCGAAAATATAAAATCTACATTCTAAAATTGATAGACACCCATTCCCATATATATTCTGAAGAATTCGATGCCGATCGCACCGAAGTTATTCTACGTGCCAAAGAAGCCGGCATAAAACAAATCATTCTGCCCAATTGTGACAGCAGCACATTACCGCCAATGCTGGCTTTGGAAGCTAAATATCCCGATTACTGTTATGCTGCAATTGGCTTACATCCAACCAGTGCAAAAGAGGATTATGAAACCGAACTGGCTTTGGTAAAATCGGAACTGGAACGCAGGAGTTATATTGCCGTGGGCGAAATTGGAATAGATTTGTATTGGGATAAAACTTTTCTGGATCAACAAACAAAAGCATTTCAACAACAAATAGACTGGGCACTGGAGTATAAGTTACCTGTGATCATTCATACCCGCGATTCATTCCGCGAAACAATGAATGCCTTAGCACCATATAAAAACAGAGACCTAAAAGGGGTATTTCATAGTTTCACCAGTAGCATTGAGCAGGCGCAGGAAATTATAAACTTCGGAGGATTTTTACTGGGCATCAACGGTATTGTTACGTTCAAAAACTCCGGTTTGGCTACTGTAGTATCGCAAATTGAACTAAAACACATCCTGCTCGAGACAGACTCACCTTATCTCACACCCGCTCCACACCGCGGCAAACGTAATGAAAGCTCCTATACACAACTCATTGCGAATAAACTAGCTGAAGTGTACAATTGTTCGGTTGAAACTATTGGTCAACAAACCACCCTGAATGCGAAAAACTTATTCTCAATTTAATTCTGCCATTCTTCAATCTTAATTTTCGTATCTCAGTTTATTTTTATACATTTGCGCTTCCAAAAAATACGGAGAGGTGCTCGAGTGGTTGAAGAGGCACGCCTGGAAAGCGTGTATACCCCTAAAGGGTATCGAGAGTTCGAATCCCTTCCTCTCCGCAAAATAGCTAAGACATTTAGCGACAAAAGACGGTAAAACCCTACAAATTCAGTGATTTGTAGGGTTTTTCTTTGTTTTAGCCACTTTTGCTAATGACATAAAAAGAACATAATTTGACCCAACATCTTTCCTAATTCATACCCCTTACCTAGTTTCCTCAAAAGGGGTACGATTTGTCCGAAATAGGCACTTCCCTATCCTATATTGGTAATCTGCATAACTCTCATAAACAATTTATTAAGTCTAACTTTGTAATCCGATTTTGAGATTATGAAAACAACATTCAACGTACTCTTTTTTCTGAAAAGAGACAAACAGAAAAAGAACGGAAACGTACCCCTAATGTGCCGTATCACTGTTGACGGAGGTGAAACTCGCTTTAAAACCGACATTGCCACAAATCTATGGGACGTAAAATCATGAAAAATGAGTGGAAGAAGTGCAAAATCACTTGAAATCAATGCCCTTATTGATTACTTCATGATATTTTGCAACACTCGGCATAGCCCGAACAAGCTCGGCTCTGCACTCACTTATGCAAAAAGTGTGACAGAAAAAAACAACAGCAGGGTGGATTGTGCAGAGTCCGACAAAAAGACCGTGCAAGCCCAGAGGTACGAGGGGTGGGGATTTTTGGCGGCCGGGGATTGCCCTGCGGAGCTGCCCGTAATAAACTATCAGGTGAAAGCTGACTGCTTTCTATACAGAAATTCTACAATAAACTGATAGTTAATTTATGGATAGATAAAAAGTGGTGGTTATAACTAACCACCACTTTTATCAGGTTACTCAATTATTGGTTTGCTAATAGGGCTACTTACTTAATAATAAAATTTATGGTCCATTTTTTTTTTTAAATCAACATTAGAGATTGCTAATCAATTTTAAACACAACCGAAGTGGCATAAGGCATTTTTTCAGGACAAGTGATGATCAGCCCATCAGCTTCCAGCTTCCATTGCAATTTTCCGGTGTATCCTAGCAGCTTCACATCTTTAATCGGCTTGCTGAAGTATTTTGCATCAGTACCGAGCGATTTGATTTTAAACTGAGCCCCCGAAGCAGGAACATTCATGCAAAAAGCATAAACTGAACCATTTTTGCCTACAGTAAACCTTATATCCTGAGCATTGTATTTAAACTCTGCATGTCTCCGACTCAACGCACCTCCAGGAAGTTTTTTCAACTGACCATTTACTAATTCGCCCTCGCCGGGTGTATTCCAGGCATGGCTTCCGTAAACGGCTTCACCGTTGCGACGCATCCACACTCCAACCTCTTTCAACATTTTTACGCTTCCTGCGTCTAACGAACCATCGGGCAAGATAGCAATATTAATTGCAGCGTTTCCATCGCGGGCAATAGTTTCAATAATGTAACGTATCATCATTCCCGAATCGTAAGTAAAGCCCGGTGCATAAAACCAGTCTCCTACCGGCGTTTCTCCAATCCATGGCTGGTCGATTTTAATACCACTTGGAAGTCCATGCTCTTCAGTGTTTACCGTTCCATTCGTTTTTTTACGGAATTTTACAATACTGAAAGTATTCACTTTACCACGTTTTTTGAGTGTGCGGTTGTAATAATCGGCCATAACTGTTTGCATAGCATCGGCCTTGAATCCTGTGCCGGTTCCATTGCCTGTGAAAGGTCCTTGCACGGTACCATCCGTGTAGATAAAATCAGGATCGTAATGTTCCACTACATCCATCATACGCAAAGCCCATTGTGTAGCATACCATTTTGCATAATCAAGATGATTCGTGAATATGCCTGCTTGTGGAGGCGACCATCCCGAGTAAGCGGCTTTGGTTACACCTTTGTACTCGCGTAAGTTAATACCGTAAAGCAAACGGGGATCGTAACCTTCCCACCATTTGCCTTTTCCATCGGCAAGAGTCAAATTACCATCGTAAGGCACACCCTTTTTATCACCATCTTTATCACTTCCAAATGCCGTTTGCCACCACCACCATGTATATTCGTGATGGAAAGTTACACCATAATGCATCCCATTAGCGTGACAAGCCTTCGCCCATTCGCCTAACAAATCGCGTTTGGGTCCGATATTAACGGAATTCCAGGGTTGATACTTAGAATTCCACATATCATAATTATCGTGATGCACTCCTTGAATCATAAGGAATCGGGCACCTGCTTCCTCATAAAGTTTTGTCAGCGCATCCGGATTCAGCTTTGTGGGATTCCAATCGCGAAGTACTTCTTTATAGCCGACTTCAGACGGGTGACCATATTTCTTAAGGTGATTTTTATTGGCACTGGTACCCTCTGCGTAGAGTTTACGTGCATACCAGTCGCCACTTTCGCCAGCCGCTTGCGGTCCAAAGTGTACCCATATACCAAATTTAGCTTCGCGCAACCAAGCCGGTTCGCCGGGATAATTTTTTTCAATCGATTCCCAAGTCGGTTCATAAGGCCCGGATGCGATGGGGATATTGAGTTTTACTTCGGGAAATGATTTCCAATCGCCCATAGTGATACTGTCTTCCGGCAATATTGCCGACACTGTAGGAATGGGTGAAAGTAAATAGGGTTCAGCACTCAATTTGGTCTTCACTTTTTTATTTTGAGCATTCATACTCAAAAGTGACACCGAAATAATTACGAAAATTCCTAGAATTCTTTTCATTGTTGCATAATTTTTAAAAACGTATTTCTTCATATAAATATTTTACTTCTTAAACACATTCGTCAGGGCATCTACAAATATGGTGAGATACCCTGACATTATGTTTTTGAGTAAAAATTATTAGAGTTAATTTTTACTAGAGTTTAACTGTAACCTTATTTCCATTATAAGTTACAACCTTTTCAATCAATTTACCTGTTGCAACAACAACGACATTAAATTTACGACTTGAAAGCATTCCGGGATACGCCCCTTTGCGTGCTTCGAGGGTCAATGTGCGAGTTTTATTATTCCAGTTCATTGGGATTTCAGTATATTGTCCCTTTTGGTAATTATAATTATCACCTTCGTCTTCGTAAAGCGTGAAAGATGCATTTGCACCCGGATAAATGCGTAGTGCAATGTTATCCCATGCCTTCTCTTTTACAAATTGAAGATCCTGACCCATAGGGAGAATACTACCCGCTTTTACATACAGTGGTGAATGTGCGATAGGAGCATCAGCCTTGATTTTTTGGCCTCCATCAAGTTTTTCATTTGTCCAATAATCATACCACTGGGTTCCGGCAGGGAGATAAACTTCGTATTGTTTCTTTTCACCCCAGTTAACAGTCGGCCAGCCGCTGGCAATATCTTTATCATCCTGCTTGTTCCAGCCGGACATTTCATCCGTCTTCACCACTTTTTCCTTTGTATAAAGAGGGTCAATTACCGGACAAACCAAAAGACTGTGTCCAAACATATACTGTTTTCCTAAATCCCATGTATTCTTGTCATCCTTAAAGTCCATCACAAGAGCACGCATAAAACTATCATCATTCTTGCTCACCTGCCAGCTTGTACTGTAAATATAAGGAAGAAGATTGTAACGCATTTTTACAGCAGATAGTAGAGCATCAAACACTGGCTCGCCTGGTTTGCCATAGTAATAAAGTTCGCGATATACATCTGTTCCGTGGCTACGCATCATTGGGTTGAAGAGTCCGAATTGCATCCAGCGCACATAAAGTTCCTGATACTGAGGATTCTTTGTTCCTGAATTATCAAGATAATGACGGTTGTATGAACCGGCAAAAAATCCACCAATATCAGTATTGACATTTGGATTGGCGGTTAAAGTGTAGTTAAGGCAGAGAGGTACCTGATTACGGAGAGACTCCCATGAACTACCGGTATCACCACTCCAGGTGTTGGCACCATAACGCTGCTGACCTGCAAAATAAGAACGGGTAAGAATAAAGACACGTTTTTCATTATCTACAGCACGTTGATGTTCGTCAACACCACCTACAGTCATGAATGGAAAAAGGTTACGCACTGAACGATAAGAACCTACTGAACACTTCTCGTCCAAATCAGATTCTTTGTAATTCACATGGTCAGGGTCGGTTGAGTCCATCCACCATGCATCAGCTCCCATTTTATGAAGGCGAGAAAGATTTTCCCAATAAATATCGCGTGCAACAGGGCTGTAACAATCGTACACTCTAACTCCAGAAGGGTAGTCTTTACGAGGAGGCCACGAATCAAGACCCGACTCAGGCCAAGTCTCGAAAGAGAAAAGCAAGCCTTTATCTTTAAGCTGTTTGAAAGCCTTTGTTTGCGGACCAAAACTTGACCAAATACTGATACTCAAGTGTGCATTCTTCGCATGAACCTCATCGATCATCTTTTGTGCGTTATTGAAGTCTTTATTGAGAAACTCCATGGCGTTCCATGTATAATTTGTTCCCCAATACTGCCAGTCCTGAATGATACCATCAAAAGGAATTTTCATATCACGATATTTGCGAACAACTTCAAGTAACTCGTCCTGAGTCTTGTAACGTTCACGGCTTTGGTGAAAACCATAGGTCCACATAGGAAGCATAGGTACCTTACCCGATAAGTGACGCATCTCACGAATTACACCATCGGCGTTATCGCCATACATGAAATAATAGTCAACCAGCTTTCCAACCTGACTTTCCAGTTCCAGCGTCTTGTTATCGTTCAAATTCGTTGGTGAATAGTTGTCCCAATAGATACCGTAGCCCTTAATACTCTGGAAGAAATGAGCAAAGTCCTGAAGGTTAGATTGCTGCATCTTGCGGTGTTCGCCACGCAGCGACATCTTACCATTTTGGAGCATTCCGATACCATAAATGGGTTCATCGGTATCAAGCGCAAAACATTGTTTTACCTTGTATGCACCTTTATCAATACCCTCAGCGATTGGAGTGAACGCATATTCACCTTCTGCCAAAAGGGCTGTACCATCTGCTTTTGCAAATGTAACCTTTCCCGATTTCTCATCAACAGTTACTTTTAATGCAGATGACAAATACGTTGTTACATCGGCATTGGTTGTTTTTTTCACCTTTACATTTTCCGGAGTTGCAGTCACAACAACCGATTTTTTATCAACAGCCTTGTCGTCGGGAGTTTTAGTAACATGTACTATGCTCGGAGTAAAGAACTCAATCTTCAACTTCTGAGCCGTGGCATGTGCAGAGACAAGTGTCATGGCAACTGCAAACGCCCATAATTTTCTAGTTATTTTCATATTAAATAAATTTGATTTTATGATTTATTTTGTTGGTGCAAAACGATATAATCCAGCTCCATGTTGCGGCAATTCACTACTAAAGCTCCCTTTGAATTTTCCAAGGTCTTTGTGACTCCACAGGTCGCGCACTTTAACTTTACCTTTTATGCCCAAATCTTTAAAATTCACCTTTACATTGGCTGTTTCAGGAAGATTAATTGTGCCCTTGCTGACAAGCACTCCAAAAACAACCGAACCATTTTTGGTAACTAGGCCTGTTGCAGTGAAAGTTTCGTAACCCTCGGGCAATTCGTAAATGATAACCGATTCTCCATGCGTACCAATACCTTCAGCAGGTTGGTCATTGATAACAATCGGCTTATTGTCGCATGTCCGGTTTACACGAGTTTCGCCCCATCCTGCACTTGCACTAATCCATTTCAGGTCGGTCAATTTCAGGTCTCCTTTTGGACCGTGTAGTACCGGATCAACCCAAACCACTTGATCCCAGTCGAAACCATTGCCTCCATCTTTAACGAATAACACGAGCTTCTTGCCTTCTTTCACTGAGACTTCTACCTTTTGCGAACTACCCTGTCCCGAAATCAATGGGCTTGCATAGTCGGCATTGTTGAAATCAATATTATCGCCTTTGTTTTGCGCATTGAAAAGCGCTACGTACTTATCCTTACTGTCAGGCACATCGGCAGTCCACACAATCAGGTTTTTATCGCGTGACACCTGACGGTTGTTGGTACTTTGCTGATTCACCTTCAACATCTCGGGATTAGTGAGCATTTCTTTAGTGAAATCATCCAGCTTGGTCATATCACCTCCGAAAATTAAAGGTGAACGGCCAATTGCCCATAAGCTCATCAAGGTGTATTGTTCATTCTTCGTGAAGTTAGTAGGACGTTTGAAATCAACAATTCCAATCGGAAGCATATCGGCATCGGGAAAATGGCCGGGTCCACGGTATGGAGTCCAGGCATCCAAACGCTCAAACATAGCTAAAAGCAATCCCCATCTATCCCAAAAGTCATCGGTTATTCGCCACATGTTGGCATGATTCATCACGTGTTCACCCATCTTAACAGGGGTTGCTCCCGGCGACAAACTTAAAAGTATTGGACGCCCGGTTTTATCAATAGCATTACGTAACGCTTCAATTTCAGCTTTTTGAATATCGTCATAAGGGCGCGAAATATCATCACACTTGATAAAATCCACTCCCCAATCGGCATACATCTGGACAATAGAGTTGTAATAAGCCTGACCTTCCGGTTTGGTGGCATCAACGCCATACATATCCGGATTCCAGGCACAGCGTGATTTAGTTAACGCTACATCCTGAGCCTTTACGGTTGTACCCAACACAGGCAGGTTTTTTTCAACCGCCTGTCGGGGAATGCCGCGCATAATGTGGATTCCAAATTTAAGTCCTTTTGAATGCACATAATCGGCAAGTTGTTTAAATCCTTTGCCATCAGCCGACGAAGGAAATCGATTCACCGCTGGCTGCAATCGTCCGTATTCATCCATCGTATGTACAGCTTTGGGGTTGTAGCCATGTCCCTTTGCTTCCGGTTCATACCATTGAATATCCACAGTAAGATACTTATACCCACTTGGCAAAAGATACTTTAGCATTGCATCGGCCTGTTCCTTAACTTGTTGCTCGGTTACAGTAGTTCCAAAGCAATCCCAACTGTTCCAACCCATAGGTGGAGTTGAAGCCCATGTATGATAGTTTTTCTCTGTCTGTGCTGAAACAGTGGAAACACAAATTGCAACGCAGATAAAAAGAAATGATACCAGTTTATTATTTTTCATCGGTTTTACTTTTTAGCAGAGAATTTCCACCAGTCAAAATTAAATAAATCACTTTCACCTTTGAATACAAAATACAAATCATGCACTCCTGTCACTTTCTTTACTTTTGCCGTAATTGTTTTGTAAATATCCCCCTCACCGGAAGCGTCCACATTAATTGTTGCTACTAAAGCTCCATCCACTTTATCGGTACGAATTTCGAGTTTACCACCTCTTAATGCCGCAACACAAACATCGATAGCTGATGCCCCTTTGAAGAAATCGACTCCCTGAACTTTCAGGTAATCGCCATTATTTACAGAAGTAACCACCATACGCGCTGTCTGCAATTTTCCTCTGTTCCATGGAACATCGCGTTCCCATTCTTCCACTTTCATTGTTTTAAGCCCTACACTGTATGCCATAGTTTCAGCCTGTATTTTGTTGTAAGGATTAATGCTTTCAATTTGATCCACGTTTTTCGACCAAAACGGAAGCTTTTGAATGGTACCGTCTTCGTTGAAAGTGAGTTTTTCCACACAAATAGAACGTCTTTCATAATGCTTCGACATGGTTTGTTTCAGTATAGCATAATTGAAGCCGAAAACATAGGTGCTTCCTTTGTAGTCGATTATACCCGGATGGTTACCACTTGACCGACGGTCACCGTCCATAATCGAACCTTTATACTCCCATGGGCCGATAGCGCTCTTGCCCATCGCATAGCCCATTCCTTCGGGGCAACAAGTTGAAGCATAGGCCATATAATAATTTCCATTACGTTTATATGCCCATGGACCTTCCTGATAATGAAATGGATCGGGCTGCCCTTTTACCTTAGCAATTAGTGAATCTTTAATAGGCGCCCCCTCAAAAGAGATCATATCTTTATTGAGTTTCACATACCAGAGATTTGGATTTCCCCAGTATAAGTATGCTTGCCCATCGTCATCGATAAGCACTGTGGGATCGATACTATTATATTGACTACCAATCAGGGGTTTTCCTATTGGATCCTTGAACGGGCCATATGGGCTATCGGAGACCAAAACACCAATACCAAATCCACCCGGCATTGGGCAATACATATAGAACTTTCCGTTGTGACGAATGCACTGAGGTGCCCATGCTCCATTATCGGTAGTCACCCATTTGAAATCTTTCAGGGACGCAACGGTGCCGTGATCTGTCCAGTTTACCATATCGGTCGAGGTATAAAGCTGCCAATCCTTCATATTAAATCCAAAGGCATCGTCCTCATCATGACCGGCAATTAGAAATACCGTATCGTTGTAAACCATCGGAGCAGGATCCGCAGTGTATTTAGTCTGTATGATTGGATTTTGGACCAAACAATTAATTCCAATTGATGAGGATAGACTTAGTATTGCTACCACAGCAAGTTTCTTGAATTTTCTTTTTCTCATTTGTTTTGTGTTTATATTTATTTTTTATTATTTGAATTTCCAGTAGTCAAAATTAAACAGCTTACTTTCGCCACCTTTGAATACAAAATAAAGATCGTGGATTCCTTTTGATTTTTTGATGGCACATTTTTGGGTTACCCAATTCTGCCAATCTCCGGTATTCTGTACCAAACATGTTCCGAGCAATGGACCGGAAATACTATCAGTGCGAATTTCAATATTTCCTCCATTTGATCCTGAAGCGACACTTGCAAAGAATCTTTTCGCACCTTTACCAAAATCAACACCTTTGACTTTAATGTAATCTCCACTTTCAATAGATGTTACGTAGACTCCAACCTGACTGCTTGTTTCTGTCTTAACACCCTCTTCCCAACAGATTTCCTCAGCTTCATGTCTGATATATGGGTTTAGCGTTCCAATCTGCTCGGAGCCAGTTGTTGTCATTTTCATAGTTGGGATTGTGCCATCTGCATTGTATTTGAATTGCTCCACACATACCGAACGATGACCATTTCCACCTCCTTGTAATGCTCCATTATGATATACGAAATATGAATTTCCCTTATAATCAGCTATTCCCGGATGATTTGTCCAACTGGTACCCTCTTCTGGCATAATAACACCTCTATATTCCCAGGTACCAGTAGGGCTTGAACTTGTACTATAACGAATATTTTCTCTTTCAGGTACCTGACCGGCATATGCCAAGTAGTATAATCCGTTACGTTTATACAACCAGGGTGCTTCAAGATAACTATCAACCGCCGCTGAGGTTCGGGAAATTTCTACAATTGAACCAGCTGTGGAAATCATATCCTGATTTAATTTTACATACCAGAGTTTACCGTTGCCAAAATACATATAGGCGTGACCGTCATCGTTGATAAACACGGTTGGGTCAAGATAACTATCACCAGCAATCAATGGTTTACCAATTGCATCGGTAAAAGACCCTTCAGGTCTGTCTGATACTCCAACTCCAATTCCAAACCTGTCTTTTTCCAGCCTGATACAAGTATACCAATAAAACTTCCCATTTCGGTAAACGCATTGTGAAGCCCATGCATCAACATTTCCCCAACTAAATGTTTTCAGGTTCATCGGTGATCCAAGATCTGTCCAGTTTGACATGTCTGTTGATGAATAGCATCTCCATTCTTTCATGTCAAACCAGCCATTTGGTTTAGCTGCTTCGTCATGCCCAGTATATACATAAAAAGTATTGTTATACACCATAGGAGCAGGATCCGCAGTATATCTTGTTTGAATGATTGGGTTTTGAGCATTTGCTTTCATCAAAATAAGTATGAAAGCAAATGCTACTATAGAAATTTGTCTGAATTTCATCATCATTTTTTACTCAGATTTATTTTTGCTTTTTTGCAAGAACACTTACACCTTCTGCTGTAAGAGTGATGGGTTTGATAGTTCCATCAGGATTGAAATACAGGTACTCAACACATACCTGACGACGGCAGTCACCACCCGGAGTTCCATCCAACGGATAGGCACCATCGTGGTAGAAGAAATACCATTGTCCCTTAAACTCATTAACCGACGGATGAATGGTAAAACCATGTTTTGCCGAAGTCGTAATTAAGCTTCCATAAGTCCAGGGTCCTGTAATTTTCTTTGCATAAGAGTAGGCGATTTGCTCAGCCTGTACACCAGGCGCATCGGCAGCATAAACCATGTAATAGAGATCGCCACGTTTGAAAAGCCATGGACCTTCCGAATAATTCCTAAATGGCACTTTAGTAATTTGGCCATCAATCTCAACCATATTGCGTTTTAGTTTGACCATGTAACAGTCACCATTACCCCAAGCCATCCATGGAGTTCCATCTGTGTCGATAAAGACGGTTGGATCGATGTCCGAATTCCATCGATGCGAATCTTTGGTCATGTCATCGGTAATCAGGGGTTTGCCGGGGAGGGCTTCTTTAAAAGGCCCTGTTGGGCTATCGCCGACAGCAACTGTAATAAAGTGTCCTTCCTTGCGATCGAGAGTAACGTAGTAATAATATTTTCCATCCTTTTCTACCACTTGTCCTGCCCAGGCTGAGCCTGCATTGGCATCGACAAAGTCTTTGGCTGCCAAAACAGACCCATGTGCCGTCCAGTGTTTCATGTCGGTAGTAGAATAACAAAGCCAATTCGGCATACTGAACCATCCTCCTACAGAGGCTTTATCTTGTCCAACATAAGCGTAAGCCGTGTTGCCAATCACAGTTATGGCCGGATCGGCGGTAAAAGCATCCGTGAAAAGCGGATTTTGACCAGCTACACGTGGCAGTGCCTCGCCAGAAATCTTTACCTCATCAATGGCACCATCGAGTACCTGAAGGCTATTGGGATAACCTCCCGGAAATCCGTGTCCAATCACCCACATACCGGCATCGCTTCGCAAAGCCTTACCCTTAAATGTAATCGTGGTCGCTTTACCAAAACTTTTTTCACCCGAAGCTTTTACTTCTATCTGCATGGTAGTTTGATCCTTTTTAATGTCGTAGTCGGCACGTGCACGCACATCATACCATTTTCCGGCTTCTACCTCGCTACTGGCAACAATGCGACGAGGTTGTCCATCGGCACAAAAAAGTTCCACAAAGTATTTTTTTTGCATATTGTCATAGCCAACGGATACATCTCCAAAAAGTTGACCACCTGAACCTTCCTTACAAAGATAAACCTGTTCGGTGCCTAATAAATTGCATTTCAAACTCGCCTCAATCGTCCAGCTTTTTTGCAAATCATAATATGATAGCGGACGATTGAACGTTACTACATATTCGGCATTTTTCAAAGCAAGTGAGCGGGTGTTAGGCTTGCCATCTACCTGAGAAACGGGAACATCGTCGGAAAAGACATTCGGTGATGCTTTTGCAGCACGTGCCTGAAGAAAATTTCCTTTGCCCGACTCATCAAATACATAAGGTTGAGGTTCTATCGGGTTGCGACCGTCAGCAGTCAACGGCTGACCGACTATAGGTGTTGAAAGTGAATCACCTTTGAGGTGTTGAATATGTTCGAAACTCCAGTGAACAAGGACTTCGCCAGATGGTGAAGCTCCATAAACTATTGGACCGCCCGATAAAGCTCCAACGAAAATGAATGCTAAGGCTAAATTTAAAACTTTTATTTGTGTCATTTTTATAAATTATATATTGTTTTTTATCGTTGAAACTTCCACCAGTTAAAGTTGAACAAGTCTCGTCCGGCAGGGCTGATATTTTGAATTCCATAAATCAAAATTGTCAAGATGTACGCCCTGAATCAACAGAAGGATAACTATTTCTTGAGATGGTTTTTTGTAGACAATTTTATCCGACTTGTAAAGATTACGTGCATACCAATCGCCACTTTCACCAGCCGCTTGAGGACCATAGCAAATACCAAACTTAGCCTCATGAAGCCACGCTGGATCACCGAGATAATTTTTCTCTATAGATTTTCCCAGGTAGGTTCAAAAGGACCGGATACGATGGGGATATTCAGCTTCACTTCTGCAATCTTCTCCAATCCCCATTTTTGCACTATCAATGTCAGTTAGATTAGCTGTTTAAATCAGTTCTGTTTTCAGGTTATAATGAATATCAAAAAATAAATTTACTTCTTTGTAATTTGATCATTAATGTGGAAGTAATCAAAATCAACAAAACCGCCCGGAGTTTTCGCAGAACAGTTAAATAAGCCAAAGCGATAACCCATAAAGTGTGGCATTGAATACTCCATTTTAATTTGATAACCTATTGAAGTCCAATATTTTTCATCAAGACTATAGAAGAAATAGCCAATATCGGTTTTATTTCTGAAATCACATTCTACTTTGAGGTAAACAATTTTCTGAGTCAGTGGAATACTTTGATCTTCAACGGGTTTATTTCCTGCGCCATTTACCATTACAATAGATTTGACTCCATTAACAAATTTCACCCCTACTTGTCCAAATTTTCGTTGCAAAAGAGCAAGTCCAGCAAAATCGCCTTCTTTCATATTTGTAACATCGATAGATGTAATACCCGAAGATACCGGTCCAAAGGTTCGTTGTGTTAACGTATTTTTAGCCTGAACAAATATAGTATCAATACGTCCAGTAGTTAAGCGCAAATAACCCTTGCGTTGAGTAACCGACCAAAGCTTATTATCTGGATTGTGATTCCATTGCCAAACAAGCGGTAATGTAAGTTCACCTTTTTTACGGCTAAACTCATCAGAAGCTACAATACCCGGCATTAAGCCAGTGCTAGCAGGAAGATCAAGCGATTCGGAAAGTTTGCCATTAACACCTATTACCGGCCAACCGTTTTCCCATTTCATAGGGACTATAAAAGGAATACGCCCAACCGATCCGTGATCCTGAAATAAGTATGCAAACCATCTTCCATCAGGTGTATCAACAATTCCTCCCTGAGCAACACCTTGGTCTTGAAATGCAACCTTTCCTTCCCATGAACCAGTAAGACTATCTGCTTTGTGAATGAGAACTGTACGCATACTACCTCTTGGCCAGCATATATTAAACAAAAAGTATTTACCATCATGTTTGAATAACTGGGATCCTTCGGCATTAAGCCCAATACTTCCTCCTGGAGCACTCGCATTTTCGATAAGTACCCGCGTTGTTCCTTCTTTTACGTCAGAAAGATCCTCTTTAAGTTCTGAGATCATAATTCTACCGCCGCCATAAACCAAATATATACGACCATCGTCATCGAAAAATAATGAATGGTCATGCAGCGACGGTTTGAAAGAATGCTCCACCCATGGACCTTTCTCAATGTCCTTTGTTGTCCAGATGTATGTTCTTCCGGTAGGTTGAGCAAAAGTGGTTACATAAAATAATCCTTTATGATAACGAATACTACTGGCCCAGGAACCCTTTCCATAGGTATTCTTACCGTTATTGAGATTTAGCTCATCTTTATCGCCAAGGGTAGAGTATGCGTAATTTACTATTTCCCAATTTACAAGGTCTTTGGATTTCATAATAGGCACGCCCGGACTCATATGCATGGTGGTACTACTCATATAATAGGTGTCACCCACACGGATCATTGACATATCAGGAATATCCGAATAGATTAAAGGATTTGTAGCCTTTTTCACCTGAGCAGAAAGTCCTGCAAAGAAAATACAAGCAATAAGCAAAGCTGAACCAAGAAAAAGTTTTTTCAACATATTGTTTTTTTTATCAATTGCTATTAGTATATAATTATTGTTGTATTGCAAAATATGTTTATATATGTATTGGGGGGATATAACTTCTAATAAACGTAATTACTCTCCAACGATTTTCTAATTGAATACCGTTCCATCTTTTCGATTGGGAAGGGATCCGGGAAGGTCTGTTGTATAAGCTAGCTATTACAAGTAGTTAAGTCTATATAGCGGTTCATTTTGAGCGATAAAAGCATAGATTGATTATGCAACATTCCTTTCCACTTGAATACGCTTGCTTTGGACTCTTCTTTCATAAGGTTAACTAAATTTAAAACAAAATGAAATAGAAAAAATGGATTGATGTGTTCCATGATATAATTGATTAGATTTAAGAAAATCCTCGTGTGCAAAAGTAATCTTAGAGATAGTTAACTATCTCTAAGATTTAGATATTTCATTCTAAGTTTTGGATATAAATAGTAAGGTGGGAAGGCATTTGTAACTTCAGAAGGAATCACATTCATATCAATTGTCTACCTTGTAATGTTCAAATGATTGTATTATCTGTAATGAAATGTCACAGTTCAACAGACGTTAAATATCTTCGGAAAAGTAATATTTCATTATAGTACAATTCACTGTAAATATCTTATGAAGTTATTATAGAGGTACTCACAAAACATACTGGATTGTATATTGTTTGGATGAAAAGAAGAAAATATTATATTTCGGTAGGCAGTTTACCAAAGTGCTTTTTAAATACCGTTCCAAAATAACTACTGCTGGAAAACCCACAAAGTTCACTTACTTCTGTAATTGTATATTTATGAGACTGAATTAATTCTAATGCGTGATTTAAACGAATTGTTTTTATCAAATCAACCGGTGATTGACCCGTTAAAGATTTTATTTTTTTGTACAAAAGCGAAGAGCTTACATTCATTGCCGAAGCAAATTCAATTTTCCCAAAATCAGGGTTGTTTAAATTAGCATGCATAACTTCCATTGCTTTTTTCACAAATTGATCATTAAGATCATTCGTAAAAATTATTTGTTCATTATCAGATTGATCAATAAATCTCAACGCTTTTTCTCTGACAACTTCCCGGTTTTTTATTATTGATTTTATCCTTAGTGTTAATATAGTCATATCAAAAGGCTTAGTGATGTAATCATCCGCTCCTAAGCCTAATCCTTTTAATTGATCTGTTTTTTCAGAAAGTGCGGTCAACAAAATTACCGGAATATGTGACGTTTCGAATGTTGACTTTATTAGCTTACAAAGCTCTAATCCATTCATATCAGGCATCATTATATCTGATATTATTAAATCTGGTGTTTGTTTCTGAATCAAAGCCCAAGCTTGATTTCCATTATTTGCAATTGAAATTTTATACTGTTCTTGAAAGGAGTATTTTAAAAAATCTTGCAGTTCTTCATTATCTTCAACAATCAATAGATGAGTCCTTTTTTTGGTGGAGTTATCCTCCTCTGTATAACTATTTTCGGTGTTATTCGTTGGAACATCAACGGCCTTTTGAAGAACTACCGGTACTGTCTTATGTGGAATTACTACTTCAAATAGAGAACCTTTAGATTCTTTACTGTTGAAAAATACATTACCTCCATGCATGGATACATTTTTTTTAACTAACAACAGCCCAATGCCTGAACCTATCATTCCTGAATTTACAGCATTATCTCCTCTGTAAAATTCTTGAAATAATTTTTTTTGAGCATGATCAGAAATACCTAATCCAAAATCTTTGACTGTGAATTTCCAATCAATATCGTTACAAATCAAACTAATCTCCACTTTGCTATTATCATGAGAATATTTAATGGCATTTAAAATAAGATTATCAATAACTCTTTCAATTTTTATTTCATCAACTGCACTAACATAGACTTCAGTGTTTGTAGTAAAAGATAATTCAATGTTTCTTTTGTTTGCTAATGTTATATTCATTTTTACTCTTTGATATACAAGTTTGACTATGTCAACTTCCGTCAGAAAGAGTTGCTCTTTACCTTTATCTACTTTTTGAAAATCAAGTAATTGATTGGCAACCTGTAATAATTTGTTAGATTGTCTGGTTGTTATATCTAAATAATGACGTGATTTCTCAGACAATTCAGGAGCTTTATTCAATTCCTCGATTGGTGCAGTAATTAATGTTAGTGATGTCCGAATATCGTGTGCAGTATTCGTGAAAAAGTTCATTTTATCTTCAGCATGTTGTTGTTTTAAATAATTGATGTAATATCTAAAGGAGATATAGATCGTATAGGTAATTATGCATAAAATAACCAGATAGAACCACCAAGTTGACCAGAAAGGAGGTGAAACATGTATTTTAATTAAACGTTCATCAACGATATGAGTAAGCGAATTGTCATACATTCTGATTTTAAGCTGAAACTTACCACTCGGGATATTAGAATAGTTTATAATATGATTTTTGGATGGGAAATTCCAGTTTTTATCTATACCCTCCATTTTCCAAGAGATCTTTGCTTCTTGAGAGTTAATGTCAATAGGAAGTACTTCTACTGTGAGAGTATTTTGATTATACTTCATTGAGATATCAGATTTCTTATCTACAAGAACTCCATCCAATAGGTTTGGATATTCTCTGATAGACCGACCGGATATATACATGTCCTGAATATATATCCGCCCATTTAATTGGTATTGATGCAGAGTATTTGGATTGAAAAGTAATGCTCCTTTGTTTGTACCCCACATTAATTTCCCATTTCTTAATTTAATACACGCATTTGCATTAAAAGAAATATTTGACAGCGGTAAAATGGATGCATATCCATAAACTTTATTATCGGATAGGTTAAACCTGCAGAACCCATTTTCAGTGCCTAACCATAAGAACCCATTGTCATAAATAATACTATTTACGTAATTAGACGAGAGCCCCGATTCAGTATTAATTTTGAGAGTCGTATGTTTCTTGTAATTATAACGAATTAATCCGTTTCCATTTGTCCCAATCCAAATATTATCTCCAATGACTAAAGCATCTTGTGCATTATACGCTCCCCAAAAATTAGATTCACCACTACTTTTATCTAAACAAATCAAACCGTATGTACAAAATATTAGCATTTTAGTTGATGATAATTCCATGAAAAAACGAACTGGCTGAGGTGTATATGTTCTAAGACGGTCTTCTTTAGTCGAGTAACAGATTACATCCTGTAACCCTCCAATCCAAATGTCATTATTTTTATCTTTAAATATATCATAAATAAATTTTCCAGTAGGATTCATATTATTTTTTTGAAGATAATGAATTAATTCCTTGCCAGTATTTCGGTCTAATATATAATATCCTGAGGAATAAGACCCGCCCCATATACGCCCTTGACTATCTTCACAAAGCGTCAAAAAGACTTGTGCTTGTTCTTTTTTGTTCTGATAATATGTATCCCATTTATTTGATGTCACTCTCCAGCGGCTTATTCCATTATTTGTAGCAAACCAGATGTCGCCTTTACTATCTTCAAGCACTTTGTTTACATTGTTGTTGACCAATGAATTTACATTGTTGATATTGTGAGTTATATGAACGATTGTTGATAAATCTTGTTGGCAAAAGGATAGACCACCACTATATGTTGCAACCCATATTCTTTTTTGATTATCACACAGAATATCATGAACACCGTCACCATTAATAGAAAATGGGTTATTATCATCTTCTTTATATACACTTAATATAGTACTCCCATCATTTGATAACTTCCACATTCCTTGTCCATCAATCCCAATTAGCAATGACGAGTCGTAATTTTTTTTAATTGTCAAAACTGGTTGATTTGGAAAATTCCTAATCATTGCTTTTGAAAGCTGTTTTGTCTTTATGTCAAAATAAAATAACCCATTTGAAAAAGTTCCAATCCACAAACGATCTATTTCCTTATCGTAAAGAAGTGTTGTTATGTGAATATTATTTTTAATTTGATAAACGGACTTCCGTTTCAGAGTATTTTTGTCAATAATGGAAATGCCTTTTGTTGTTACAACAAATAACTGATTAGCGAATTTCTCTTCAATACAGTTTACAATATTTGATTCCAGATTTAATCGTGTTATTTTTTTGTTTTTGTAAGTAAATAAACCGCTATTAGTTGAAATCCAAAATGTCTGATTACTATCGATAAGAACTCTGCTTATACCTATGTAATTGTCATTTAAAGATTTTCGCAAATCATTTAATAAATTGAAACGATCAAATAATTCATCATAAAGAAATATTTGACCGTTGTTTGTGTAAGCGATTAAAGAAGAGTTTGTATAGGT
>WSSedL1CaDRAFT_10000406_pt1 | contig 30442 bp, 39 predicted proteins | sample WetSurSL1Cattail_FD_9464 | JGI IMG/M metagenome (IMG submission 9464)
AGCCAGTCACGCACAAGGCGGGGGGATTCTTCCCGCCGCTCTTTTTTTTGGTTTTTTCCGGCAGCAGTTCAGAAAACGCCGGCGTTACGAATCCCTAAAAAAAAAAGATCGCTTTATTCGCGTTCCTGCGGCAGTTCCGGGCACCATGAGGGTAATTGCATGGCCCGGTTTTTCCCCCTGCGGCAGGGCCGCTGGTGGTCCGATATCGGGCATCGAAAACAAGCTTATTTTGGCAAACAGCGTCCGATTATTGGCCGGTTTCCACACGAAACAAAAAGAAGCGTTTTTAGGGAACGTTCAGGGCAGTCCCGGGATCCTGATTACGGGATCCGGGCCCGAATCAGGCCCGGATTGATCAGGGTACACGTTCCTTGTCTTCCGGGGGGAGCCGGACCTTCATCTTTTCCCGGATCGATCCGGCAATACCGAGCATCTTTGCTTTTCCCGGGTCTCCCTCCCGGAAATAGTAAAGCAGGAGATGGAAATAGTCCCCGGTCAGGCCGATCCCTTCTTTTTTGTACCGCACTTCAATGCTCGTATCGCCGGAAAAACCCTTGATGGAGAGAAAGTGTTCCTGCTCAAAGGAGAAGTAGGGCCGTTTCATGTGGGGGTATTCCTTTACGGTCCCGAACGCCTGCAAAAAGATAAGGAACCCGGGGGTGAGCGGCTCGTCAAGCACGAACTCTTTTAAGAGGGACCCGTCGACACAGGTCTTTGTCTCGTTCGATCTAACGATCCGCATTCTCCGCCACCTCCCGGATTGCCCCGGCCGCGGCACGGCATTCTTCTTCTGTATTGAGGTACGACATGCTCGCCCGGACACATCCCGATCCCCCGTCAATCCGTTCGTGGACAAGAGGGGCACAGTGAAGACCGGTCCGGGTGATAATGTTGTACGCTTTTGCGAGGATGTACCCGGTCTCGTCGTTGTCCAGGTTCCTGATATTGAACGGGACGACCGGGAGTTCGGGAGCCGGCGCATAGAGAACGATATTTTTGTCCCGTGATAATTCCCGGACAAAGGTGGCGGTAAGATCCCGGCATCTCCGGGCAACCTTCTCCTGGCCTTCCTCTCTGATGAACCTGATACCGGCAAGGAGCGAAGCGAGGCCGGGATAATTGTGGGTGCCGGCCTCGAACTTCTGCGGCATTCCCTCCGGCTGGAAGAGCGATCGCGAGTCCGTGCCGGTCCCGCCCTGCTGGACCGGATCGATTGCCTCCGGATCGTCCAGGTAAAACCCGCCCGTGCCGGGCAGTCCAAAGAGCGCCTTGTGCCCGGTAAAGACAAATGCCCCGGCCGGGATCTCTGAAATGTCGATGGGGATCTGCCCGGCGGTCTGTGCCCCGTCAACGATAAGGAAGAGATCGTTTGCCCGGCAGTATTCCGCAATGGGCCGTATATCCTGGAGGGAGCCAAGCACATTGCTCCCGTGGCTCATCACGACAAGCCGGGTCTCCGGGCAGACGGCAGCTTTTATTGCCGAAAGAGAGACGTGCCCCTCAGAAAACGGCACAACGGAGAGGGTAATCTTTCCTTTTGCTGCAAGGGTATGGAGCGGACGGAGTACCGAATTATGCTCCAGTTCGGTGGTAATCGCGTGGAAGGGCCGGTTCTCGTGGCTGACAAAACCGTGGATGAGGAGGTTTAAGGAATCCGTGGCACTCCGGGTGAAGATCATATGGTCCGGCCGTTCTGCACGAAAAAGGCCGGCCAGGGCTTCCCGTGCAGCAGCGAGATAGTCGATCGCGGACCCGGCAGTTGACCGGCCCTGCTCAAAGAAGGGAGTGCGCAGGCATTCTTCCACCGCTGACAGGACCCCGCGGGGTTTTGGCCAGGTGGTTGCGGCATTGTTGAGGTAAACGAGGGGAGTTGCGGAATCCCTGCCGGACGCGTTCCCCGGATCCTCCCTCTGCATAGGTAATGATAGCGTTTTTCCCGTACTTTAAGGAGATGGAAACGGGAACCTGTCTCCCGTAAGGGCAGGGGCCGGAAATAAAAAAGAGATCTCTGTTTTTTTATTATTCCTGGGACCGGTTGTTTACTGACGGAATTACCGGTTCGGGCAATTGCCCGGGCAGGGGAGCCGGTACATCCCGCTTTCCTGCCGGGTGCAGGGCATGTTTTTTCACGCACGGGAAAAATCAAAAAAAATTGGTGGAAAAATTACCATTTAATTCAATACGCTAATAAGGGGTAAACGATAATAGTGATATATACCTGACAAGCAGGGAATATACGAGGTTATCACGATGGCAAAGTATGTGTGCATGATGTGCGGTCATATCTATGACGAGGCAGTTGGAGAGACCAAGGCGTTTAACAACACCATTCTCGTCAACACCGACCGTATGGAAGAGTACGAGGGCAAGGTCATGGCAGCAGAGCCGATAAAAGCCGGCACGGCCTTTGCCGATCTCCCCGCAGACTGGAAATGCCCCTCCTGCGGCCACCCCAAGTCCTACTTCCGCGTCATGGAGCCCGACACCCTCCGTGCCATGCGGACGATCAGCTACTAAATCGGAATAATCAAAAATCTTTTTCTCTCTTCCGGGCGTTGCAGTAAAAGATCGACGCACCGTTGTTCCGGCATGAAAAATTTCTGCACGTGACTGCGTTAAAAAAAAGGAATACGTTCGCCAATCAGACCTGGTCGTACCCGGTTACGGTAATGCGGGGCACCTTTCCTTCAATCGTGTCCCGGTACATCCGCTCGGGAAACGATGCCCCGCTGATCGCGGCATACTGTTCGTAGGAAACCGGGGCATAGTATTTCCGTTCGCCCCCGGGAACGACCACGATCAGCCGTTTGGTCATGATATCGTATCCCAGTTCCGTGATCCTGTTTGAAAAATGCCTGTCCCAGACAATACTCATGCAAGAACATCCTCCTTTTTCACAACCGGCACGCACCGGTTATGACTGCGTGAACTTCCGCGTACGGGATAATATACTTACTGCCGGATGATTCCGGTAAAAAAAAGAGCCGGGGTTTATCCTTCGATCATCTTCACGATCGATTTCTTGAATTCGTCAAATTCAAGATCGTCGAGCTGTTCGGGAAGCATCTGGCCGCTCGATGCCTGGCGGTAGATCCAGTAGACTATCCGGTCCACGACTCGTAAGACATCCTCATGGGATTTTACCGTGATCAGGTGCCGGCCGAACTTCGGGTGCCGGCCTCTTCTCCCGCCGACCGTAATCTTGTACTCGGGAGGTTCTGCCGAGATGAGCTTGAACGGGCAGGGCATGATGCAGAACCCGCACTCCATGCAGAGATCCTTGTGGAGGAGGATCACGCCGTTATCGACCTCGATTGCCTTCTCCCGGCAGTAATGCGTACAGGTGCCGCATCCCGTGCAGAGACCGGGGTCCCGGACCGGGCGCTGTGTCCCGGTGATGCCGATCTCGTTTAGGCGTTCGCTCTCGCAGCTGTTCGGGCAGGAGGATATGGCAATCCTGACCTTGACCGGAAGTTCGCGGCCGAAAAATTTCCTGTCGATCTCCTGGGCGAGCCCGACACTGTCGATGATACCGTATTTGCAGTAGCGGGTTCCAAGGCAGGAGGTCACGTTGACGATCTCCTCGCGTTCGGCACCGAGGGGGGTACCGTTCTTCTCCAGATCCGCGACCAGTTCCCCTAACCGGTCCGGATCCATGTGGGGCAGCTCGATAGTCTGCCGGGTGGTAAGGTGCAGCTCTTTTGCACCGTAGCGTTTTGCAATCTCCCCGAGCCCCAGCATCTGTTCCGGGGTAATCATCCCGGCCGGCATGCGGAGCCGAACGATAACAAAGTCGGGATCGCGTTCCGTGATGATCCCGCCCCGGGTATAAAGTGCCTGATCAGCCGGCGATCGTAGATGGGACATAGCAACAGTATGATTCGCTGCCGCCGCAAAAAGAGGTTGCGAAGCAGGCACCTGCATTTCTCTTCGTATGTAAAGTACAAATGTTTTATAACACTCCATCGCGAAGTATGTACCATGCCAAAGCATTCTGAATACATGGAGGCTTTTTTTGGCGTAGAGCTCAACCAGAAATTTGAGGATACGATAGGGGACCTCAAAGACGTGGAGATAGACCTCAAGGACTTATCCCAGCAGATCGCAAAACTCGAAGAGATAAAAGGAGCCGAGGAGTTCAGCGAAGCTCTCAAGGAATGCCGGGCGGTGGCATATGAAAACGCCCAGCAGGTAAAAGACGTGCGTACCTTCCTTGATTTTTACTTAAAGTCTGACAAGACCTCCTCCCATATCATTCTCGAACGGGACGCGTACATGAAGATTTACCAGATCTTCAAGTGGGATGGTTCAGATGTGCGTGACCTCAAACGCTGGATAAAAGAGCTCACCGAGATCTGCGATAAGATCGGGCTCAACATGCGTGACCTCATCAACTTCAAGAAACTGACCGCTCAGCCCGTGCCGGAAGAACTGGTCAGGTTCCCGGTCTATGCCCTGGACAAGCAGGGGTACTGCCTTACCGGCCCGGCGTTCGATATGGTCATGCATATCGATGAGGTCCGGGAAAAAATTGCTGAAAAATCCTCATAACTATCCTCCCCCTCCATAACATTTTTTTTTACTTTTTTTGGCCTGTACCAGCACCCGCTCTTTTCAGGCAAATTAAACATGCGCGTTTTTAAAAAAAATCTGTTAATTTTAAATTATTTACCCCATGAAAAATTTCGTCACGTTTATTTATTCCGGGGCTGCACCGGTAGGTATGGCCGAAACAAAGGCTGATAAAAATGAAAAAGTGTCGTGTCTGGACACTCTTGCAAAGAACCCGCTCTATGTCGGGCTTGCAATCGGTATCCTTGCGGCACTCGTACAGGTCCTGTTGATCAGCGCCGGCGGCCCGGAAGCCTATGGGTTCTGCGTTGCCTGCCATACCCGTGATGTTGTAAACGTTGCCGTAAACGATATTGCCGGGACAAAACTTGCCGTGGCTGCGATCTCGCAGAACGCAATCCTGCCGGTCCTCACCGTTATCGGCGTCCTTATCGGGGCGTTTATATCGGCCCGGTACTACCGGGAGTTCCGCGCAAAGACCGGCAAAGCGGTCTCGTATGTCTGGTACCTCGCGGGCGGGATCTTCTTTATGATCTTCGCGCTTTTCATGGGCGGCTGCCCCTATCGCCTGGGCCTGCGCATCGGGTACGGCGATGTGGTGGCACTCATCGGTGTCATCGCGATCATTGCCGGTGTCCTTGCCGGGATAAAAATTGCAACAGCTCTTGCGGAGCGTGAGGGATAATCATGGTCGCAGCAGGCTGGCTCTCAAAGGACGTTGCCATTATTGCCGTCCCCATCGTAACGCTCATCCTCGGCCTTATTATCGGCTGGCTCGGCCAGCGTTCCGGGTTCTGCTCCATCGGGGGATTCCGGGACTTCTTCATGTTCAAACACACCCGGCTCCTGTTCGGGTACCTTGCGCTCATAGTCGGGGCATTTATCGGCTACCTCGTCTTCTGGCTCATCACCCCGTCGGCATTCACGAACTTCTTCTGGCTTCTCCACAACGGCCTCATGCCCGTGCCCGGTGCACCGGCAGGCCTGACCGTGGCCGCGTACGTGATCCTTGCAGTCATCGGCGGGATTGCGGTCGGGCTTATCGGGGTCCTTCTTGGCGGCTGCCCGCTCCGGCAGTGCGTCATGACCTCGGAAGGCAACCTGAAATCCCTCTGGTTTGTAATCGGGATGTGCGTGGGTGCGGTTGTCTATACCATGTGGATCTCCGGCTGGGGCGTAGCGCTCCTGAAAGCCGCAGGGATTGCGTAAAAGGAGGGAAAAACAGGTATGACCACAACAAATCTCGACATAACCGGGAAAGTCTGTCCCTACTGCCTGCTCGCCGTGCAGAAAGCTGCGGCCGGCATGAAATCATCGGACGTGCTGGTGATCCGCTGCGATCACCCGCCGGCAGCAACGGCCACGATCCCGAAATTTGCAGAAGATGCCGGTATGGCGATCGATTCAAAGAAGATCGAGTCGGGTCTCTGGGAGATCCGGCTTACCAAAAAATAAAAAAAATCGCGGGTAACATAATTCATAAATATTCCTGTCGGTGTAACTTTATGAGAGATACACGGCATGAACCCGCATTTTTTTCTGTTGAGCAGCCCTGTCACCCAGGAACGGCTCACGTGGATCGGGGAATGTCTGCGCTATTATTTTATCAAACTCAATCCCGAGAATTTCCTGCACCACGCAAAGGCCGATGAAGGAACGTTTACGTTCCTCCTGACCGGGGATGCGCTCTACAGCCTTCACGACCCGGCAACGGTCCGGCTCTGGGAAAACCTCCTGGCACTGCCTTCGGTAATTCTGATCTGCGACCGGCAGGAGCTGTCGCTCCGGGGCATCTCGATCGAGGGCCTGAAACGAAAACTTCCCGACCAGGTGATCGACCACAACCGGCTGGGCATCAACGGGCAGCAGTCGTTCTGGAACGATGTGGCAAAGATCGCACGCCAGCACGAACAGCCGATCCCGAGCATCATCGGGTACCTGCAGCTGGACTCTCCCTACATGAACCGCTCCCCGCTCTATTGCGTGAAATGCCTCCAGGCCGCAGTCGAGGTCCATGCCTCGGTCGAACTGTATGCCTACCTTGACGGGATCCACTGCGGGCATATCAGCCAGTCTCCTTCGGATTTCGACAATATCGGCGACCGGCTCGAAGATATCGCGGAAAAGGCGGCAAAACGCGGGCTCCAGTCCCTCATGCTCTCGTGCAGCCGCTGCGCCCTTGCCCGGGGGTACAGCACCTGGGACGAGGGGGAGGGAGAACTCGTTTCGTCCTGTACCATCCGGCCATACCGGATCCGCAATCTCAATGAGATGGTGGAACGCTTCGGGCGCAACCATATCATTTTAGCGGAAAATTCCGCATCCCTCCAGATTAAAAAAGAAGGGTCGTCGTCTTCGTTCTCACGTGCCGAACCCGGCCGGGCCACACCGTTACTTATCCTCGTGACCGGTACCCCGTACGGGTCCGAACGTGCATTCGGGGCGGTCTCCTTTGCGGTGGCCTGCGCCGGCCAGGGGATCCTGACTAGGGTGGTCTTTATCGAGAACGGCGTTTACTGCCTGACCGGAAGTCCTGTACCGGCAGCAAAAAACATCTGGTTTTTCAATCTCCAGGAAGTGATCGATGCCGTTGCCGGCAGTGCGGATCTCCAGTTCTTCTCCTACCAGCCGTCGTTAACCAAGCGTGGAATGGCAAAAAACCCGAAGATGAACGCTGTACTGGATATCGGCACGTCCGAACTCGGGCAGATGCTCTTTACCGTACCAAAGGGACACCTGGCAGGGCACCAGCGGGTACTGTTCTTTTAAAAAAACACCGGGGCGATCGTTTACGGAAACCACTGATACCATTCCGGATTTTTCCGACCTGACCTGCACGAACCTGATGATCCGGCTCAAGATGCTGTTAAAGAAAACACCTGCCGATATGCCGGTCGCATTTTTTGTCCGCCGTGACCAGAAGGACACCGTGGAGGTCCCGTTCTCACGGTCCGGGTACGAAGTAGGGGTAGAACCGGCCGGTACAAACCGGTACCGGATTGTCATGACAAAGAAAGGAGCCGGCAGATGACGCATCAGGATCCCGTGATCGGGAAGATCCACGATACGTTCTCGCGCCACGACCGGAAGTACTGCCTCTTTTCGGTTGCGGGAAGAGATGACGATCTCCTTTACTACTCCCACCGGTCAAAACCCCTCCGGTCGCTGATGTTCGGGAAGGATTTTACCGGCCGTATCCCGGCTCTCATCCGGGAGAACGATTCTCTCTGTATTGAATGCGGCCTCGGGCTTGCCGTTGCCGGGGGCGTGGCACTTGACAACGGGGATCTCCTTGCATGGAATTTTTCCACAGAAGAGGCAAACCGGATCCTTGCTGCGCTCAGGGACCGGCTGGGAAAAGAGGGCAGCTGGATCGTCCTGTTCTGATCGTTTCGCTGCTTACGTGGGAGGACCGGCCCGGTACCGGGACAAAAACATTTTTTATAATCCGGCCTGGCGTTCCCGCAGGATTATCCTTGCCGTCTCCTCGGCCACTTCCCCGGTCAGGGAAACGCATTTTTTAAGATGTTCCGGGGATTTTAAGATCAGGCCCCGGGTCAGGGAACGGCAGCAGGCGCACCCGTGGCGTGCGGTAAACCGCTCGTGAAGTTCCCGGGAGAGCATAAGGCACCGCTCTACCGCAGGGTCGCGGGGATCTTTGCGGCCAAAGGCCATGCCAAGCGCCATGACGCCCCCGGTCACCGCCCCGCAGGAGCAGCCGGCCCCGCCCATTCCTATCGGGAACCCGGAAGCACACCGGATCACATCTTCCGGGTAGCCGAGCCTGAACTCATCGTTGATGGTCTTAACGATGGCCTCGGAACAATAGAAACGGCCGGACCGGTAGTAATCCTCTGCGATCTCCCGGATTTTGCGGGGATCCGGTTCACCGGTCGTAGCCGGCATTTTCCGGGACGGGACGGCAGGTTCCATGCTGTTAACCACAATAAACCCTCTAAAAAGATATAATCAGAGCGGATCCGATGCCACAAGAGCTGCCCCGACTGCCCCGACAATCTGGGGATCGGGCGGGACGATGACGTGCCGGTGTGTCTCCTTTTCAAGAAGGACTCTCATGCAGGGATTGAGCGCAACTCCCCCGGCAAAAAAGATCTTCCCGTCCGTTGCAACCCGGCGCAGCAGGCCGGCCGAGCGGCTGGCAATTGCCTTGTGGATGCCCAGCGCCACATCGTTTCTTGTTGCACCCTGGTTGATGAGGGAGACGACTTCTGACTCGGCAAAGACCGTGCACATGCTGTTGATCTTTTCCGGCTTCTGTGCGGTAAGGGCGGCCGCTGCGAACTCTTCGAGCGTAAAACCGAGCGCGGTTGCCATGACTTCAAGGAACCGGCCGGTCCCGGCGGCGCACCGGTCGTTCATCTCGAACTTTTTTAAATTGCCGTTCTCGTCAAGCGAGATGGCTTTTGTGTCCTGCCCGCCGATATCGAGAACCGCCCTGCATTCCGTTGAAAAAAAACGGGATCCCCGGACAAAGGCCGTGATCTCGGTTACCACCGGGCAGTCGAGATGTCCTTTGATCAGGTGGCGCCCGTATCCGGTGGCCACCGCCCGGTCGTATTCCACGCCCTTCAAAAGATCGCGTGCGATCCCAAGGGGATTGTGGGACGTGGCCGATGTGCGGGAGGAGACCAGCCTGCCGTCTTCAAGTACGGCAAGCTTGACGGTCCGTGAGCCTACATCGATTCCCGCGTATCTCATTTCTTCTTCAGGCGCTCGTTGAACGCTTCGATCCGGGTCTTGAGCTGCCCGGCATCTTCCTGGCTGTAATCGGTCTCCAGGCGCAGGGTCGGGATGTGCGAGTTCTCCAGCTCCTTTTCCACCGGCCCGCTCTCGATGATATAAGGCTGGCAGAACTGGAGGCTGTAATGGAGGACGCCGTCCGCGTGGAGGTTCTTTGCCATCTCCTTTACATGGTTTACCCGCGACGGGTTGGGGGTAAAGACCGCACAGTCGACATTGAAGTAACGGTCGGTGATTGCATCGAGCAGTTCTTCGACCGTGTTCCCCTTGATCTCGGTGAGCCAGCGGGTACCGCGTTCTCCCACGCAGGACTCTTCGCCGACGATGACGGCATTACTGGTCTCAATGAGCATGGGGAGCTTCCAGTTCGGGACCGCCATCGGGCAACCCGAGACAATGATACGGGTGGTCCCTTTGGGCATTACGCCCTTGTGCTCTTTTACGCGGGTTTCGAGCTCGTCGCAGAGCTTGTTGACCGAGTCGGTAAACCGGGCCGGGTCATCGTGGAAGAAGACCTGGTTGATGAGCAGTGCGTCAAGGCCGGAGATCGGCGCCGGGTCTGCTGCCCTGAGGGCGGCAAGCCGGATCATTGCCTTGCGCTTTGCATTGACCGTCTCGATGGCTTTTTTAAGCGACTGGACCGTGATCTTCTTCCCGGTCTCCTGTTCGAGTTTTGCAATGAACTTGCGGTACTCTTCCTTGAGCATCAGCCGGCCGGCATCGCTCTTGGTCTGCGGGAGATCCATGACATAGAGATCTTTAACAAGCGGCCGGAAGATCTCGTATGCCTTCTTTTTGCCATCGCAGGTATTCTCGCCGACAATGACATCGCACGACTCAACGTACGGGCAGAGCTTCCCGAGCTTGAACCCGAACATGGACTTAATGAGCGAGCACGTGTTCCGCGGGAGGAGTTCCTCGGCAGCTTCAAAGCCGAGCTCCGCGCCGGCACAGAGACCGACCGCAACGCCGTCGACTGCAAGCACGAGTTCTTCCGGGACAAAGACGCAGTACGAGCCGATCACTTTTTTGCCCTGCGCCTTTGCATCCATAATCTCCTTGATCCGCAGCCCGTGAACCTCGCTTACCACAAAGTCGAAGTACTTCATGCCCTCGGGCCGGTTCTTCTGGGAGAGGAAGATATCGGTATATGCCTGACCCAGGCCGGCTAGCAGGGCATTGTGGTTCTCGACATCGATGCCCAGTGATTTCCACATTTCCGTATAATCTGCCATGATGTACAACCGCTCCGGAAAAATTCAGACCTTTTTTACTTCGGCTTTTAAGGGAAGTGCGTGCTGGACGGAGTACATGCCCATGCAGTGCGTGACCGCATATTCCCTGAGTTCTTCAATCTGTGATGCGGAAATGTCCCCGCCGACATCCATGAAGACACGGACGGCACCCACGAGGGGCTGCTTGCCGAGATCGAACTGGGCGGTGTAATCCAGGTCTGCCTCGACCCGGGTCTTCACGTGGGTCAGCCGGATATTCCGCATCGACGCTTCGGTGACAAAGGTGCTCGAGAAACAGGCTGCATACCAGAAGAGCCCGAAAGCCATGGGGCCCGGGCGGCTGCAGGGACCGGCAAAGTTCGGGTGACAGGCTTCCATGGTGTAGCTGCCGTCCTTTACCTTAACGACAGACCGGAACTGCGGCCCGCCTTCGGTAAAGAGCCAGTCGCCCTCGATCTTTGCCGTGAACCGGGCATCGGCGGGATTCTTCTCGATCTCCTTTTTGTACTCAATGACCTGCTTGGTATCGATGTTGTTGAGGCTCATACGTTAATACCCAAAGAAAATTGGCCACCACTGGTAAAAATAGTATAGCCTTTGACAAACTCAAAGAAATCTTTTTAGTTTAACTTTAAAAAAATCCGGTGCAGACCTGATTACAGTTTCCCTGAACCGCCAAAAAAGTACACACGGGATTTTTCCCGAACCTGAGTACGGCAATGATATTCCGGACGGGAGCCGGAAAAAAAAGAACCGGCCCGGTCTTTTACCGGAGCCAGTACCCGATGATCACGCAGGCAAGTCCCGGGTAGAAGACCACCGAAAAATACTGGCGGATCTCGTACGGGACGAACCCGAGCCCGTTGAGCTCCGGTATGAGGAGCATGATAAGGCCCGCGATGAAGAAGAGGTAACTGAACTGGGTTTTTGTTGCTTTATCCATCTAAAACCTCCGTATCTACCGTGGAGGGGCAAAAAAGAAAAATCTTTGTCCGGTGGTTTTGTGTGCGGGAGGGACGATCTACCGGGGCAGCGCATGGCCCGACGGGTCTTCGAATTCGCCGATGGTAAGGGTGTAGAGGTCCGATTCCGGGACCGGGGGGGCGGAAAGATCGTCAACGGTGATCCGTTCGTCCGGGTACCCGAGGTTCTCACAGACCGCGACCCTGATCTCCGGCGGGAGGACGGCAGCACCGAGCCTGCGGTAGAGTTCGTGCACGTTAAACTTCGGGTCGGCAATCAAAAAGACGATCCGGCCGCGCCGGAGTTCGTCAAGAGTATCGTGCATTGCCTTCTCGTGGCCCCGGCCATGGGCAACGATCACGATCACCCGGGAGAGCGGGATATGAAGTTTGGAGGTCGCGACCTGGAGGGACGAGATCCCGGGGATTACCTCCCCGGGAAGATACCCGAGGCCGGCAAGCATCGGGTCGCCGGTCGAGAGGATGACGGCATTCTCGGGCAGCTGGGCGAGGTTGCGGTAGTCCGAGATCGGGCGGACCAGGCTGTGTTTGGGGATATATTTCCGCGCCAGTTCAATGGCCCGGCCCGACCCGTAGATACTCTTTGCCGTTTTTATTGCCTGGATTGCCTGCTCCGTGAGCATGCCCGGCCCGCACCCGACTCCAACGATCTTCATGGCGATTCTCCTATGATCTCCCCGTCCCGGTTCACCAGTACCACCCGCACCTGCGGGCTTCTGGCCTTATATGCCAGGAGGGCCCGGCCGGCAATTTTTTTAAAATCCGGCGAAGCCGCGAGTTCTTCCACGGTAGCATACCCGGTCCGTACCAGAATATCGGGTTCGATATATTTTAAGATCAGCGCCGGCAGGCCGCAGAGAACAACGCTCCCGCCTGCGGCTGCAAGCGCTTCTTTGATCTTCCCGCCGGCAAGCACGACCTCGCGGTCGGGAAAGAGGAGGCGCGAGTACCGGAGCCCGACCCGGCCGGTGGTGATGACCGGGTTCTCTGCCCCGGCAACCCGGGCCTGCACCGATTCTTCCAGGTGGTCGTCCCAGGGCTCGACAAGCCCGGTTGTACCGAGCACCGAGATCCCGCCTTTAACACCGATCTTCGGGTTGAGGGTCAGGTTCCCGACCCGCTCCCCTGCCGGGATTTCGAGCGTGACCGTGGCACCGGCCCGGCCGGTTCCGGCGAGCGCCTCTTCCATGCCGGCAAGGATGCAGGCAAGCGGCGCTTCGCTGATCGCCGGCGCGCCTTTTTTGTAGCGCGGGGTGTCCCGCACGAACCGGCCTATGCCGGCACCGGGGACAAGCCGGATTCCTTCCGGTGCGGGGACCGCGGTTGCAACGAATTCAATCCCCGCGGTCACATCGGACGGGTAGTCGCCGGAGTATTTTTTTGCGAAAGCCCGTCCGGCCCGGGCAGTCACCGGGACTTCGGCCACAAGGCCGCAGGGCAGCCGGACGCTGACGCGGTCGATCCCGCGATCGAGCGAGAGGACTGCTGCCTTGCAGGCCGCGGCCGCGGTAGTCCCGGTCGTGTTTCCCCGGAGAAGAACGGTACCGGACGCGGTCAGGACGGCAAATCCCTGCCCGACCCGGGCAAGTCCCGCAGGGTCGGTGCATTTTGCAATCCAGCCGGGGGGATAGACAAAGCCGGTGACCGGGTCCCTCATTGCGCGGATTCCTCAGAAAGGATCGTGATACACTCGTTTATCGCTGCAACAGCGACCGGCGTACCTCCCCGGGTCCCTTCGGTCGAGATCGAGGGGATATCGATCGTGCGCAGCAGGGCCTTGGACTCTGCGGCATTCACAAAGCCGACCGGGATGCCGATCACGACTGCCGGGCGCACGCCCTCCCGGATAAGATCGCAGATAACGAGAAGCGCGGAAGGTGCGTTCCCGATCACCAGTATGGAGCCGGGGAGCCGGTCGCGGAGTGCGAGGATTCCGGCCGAGCTCCGCGTGATCTCCCGGGCCTTTGCAATATCGCTGCCATAATCCAGAGCACAGAGCACTTCGGACCGGTGCCCTTTTTTCTGGATGCCGACCTGCACCATCCGGATATCGGTGATCACCGGGGCGCCGGCTTTGAGGGCCATGATTGCCGCGCTGACCGGATCGTGACTAAAGCGCAGCAGGTCTGCCATGGCAAAATCCCCGACCGCGATCGAGCACCGCTGGCGCACCCGGTCCTCGGGAGTGTTGTTCCCCAGTTTTTTCCGGGCAAGTGCCCGCGAAGTCTTTGAGATCCGGTAGGCCTCGCCGGTCGTTGCGCCGAGGTCAATATACGTATTTGCGCTGATATCCCCGTGGCGTGATGATTCCTCTGACATGGTCTCCCATCCTCCAGATCCTGCTCTCCAGTCCCCCGATAATAACGGTCGTGTGCATATCGATGAGATCAATGGATCGTTCGATCTCCCCAAGTGTAGTTATCACCGGGTCGGCCTGTCCTTCCCGCAGGGCGTTTTTTACGATCGCTACCGGCACGGTTGCCGGGTAAAACTTCCGTGCGTGCTCGATGGCAAGCGCGAAGTTGTGGGGCCGGCCATTGCTCCGCGGGTTGTAGAGCACGACCGGGATCCCGACCGAGAAGACCGCATCGAGCCGTTTCTCGATCACTTCGAGCGGGGTTAAGAGATCGGAAAGGCTGATCGTGGCATAATCGCCCGAGAACGGCGAGCCGATAAGCGAGGCTGCTGCCTGCGCCGCGGTGACCCCCGGGACAACTTCGACCGGAACTTCCGCACCCGAATGTTCGAGCACTTCGAGCACGATCCCCGCCATGCCGTACACGCCCGCATCGCCTCCCGAGACGATCGCCACCCGGTGCGATGCTGCGAGTTCGATGGCTTTCTTCGCCCGCTCGACTTCTTTGCCCATCGAGCTCTTAATCACGTTCTTTCCCGCAATGAGCGGGGCGAGCGGGACAAGGTAACTGTCGTTCCCGATAATGTACTCTGCCCCGGCAAGCGCGGCAATGGCGCGGCCGGTCATGTACTCCTGCTTCCCGGGTCCGCACCCGACAATCCAGAGGCCGTTTTTGGTATCTTCAGCGGGCAATGGCAATGGTCACCTTCCCGAAAACTTTCTTTTTCATAACGAGCTCGCGGTGCCGGGCCGTTGCAAGCGCACACGGCTCGGCTACCCCCACGAGGCCGATCCGGCCTGCTCCCGATGGCGACTGGGGGGACTGCGCGTTAATAGTGTCATCATCAAGGAATATTAAATTGGCAGGGATTGCGGCAACCCCTTCGATAAGTCCGGTCTCGCCAAGTTTTTTTGCGGTGGTTGCACAGCACAGGAGATCCTTTGTCTCAATTTTTGCCTCTTTCAGAGCGGCGCGGACGGCTGCCGTGACCTCGCCGGCCTCCACGCCTTTGCGGCACCCGATGCCAATCGTACAGGTGCCGGATTCGAGGAGCACCGAGACATCCGGGCCGGCTATTACCATGCCCGGCCCCGGGACCGGCCAGACCCGGCTCTTCCCGTCGAGGATTCCCGCATTGACCGCCCGGGTCGAGGCCCGGTTGAGGATCTCGCAGCCGTTCCGTTCGGCAATCGCCTCGACCGAGTCGTGGCCGAACGCTTCGGTAGCGGTCGAGATGACCGGGACAATCCCGATGCCGGCAAGTTCTTTTGCCAGGTCGTTTGCCCCGTGGTGGCCGCCGAGGATCGGGATCGCGTACGCAAGATCCGGGGTCACGACAACCACGGCCGGGTCGTCCCACTTGTCCGAGAGGAGCGGTGCGATACTCCGCACTACGATCCCGGCCGACATCAGGGCAACGATCCGTTGTGCCGAGAGGAAACACTCGGCAAAGACCCCCTTGTGGTACTCGTAGTATTCCCCGTCAAGGAAGAGCGCGATCCGTTCGGCATTGTGCCGGAACCGGGCCAGGGCAATGACAGCGGTACCGTTCATGAGTAGAGGTGCGAGCGGGTGTGGCCGTGTTTTGTCTCGCCGGCAATCCCCCCGATAACAAGGAGTGCCGTGTGTTCGATACCGGCCGCTGCTGCTTTCTCTGCGATATCGGCAACGGTGCCCCGGACAACCTTCTGGTCCGGCCAGGACGCATGGTACACGACCGCGGCCGGGGTCTCTTTGGGGCATTCGAGCTTTTGCGTGATCTCGCTGAATTTCTCGGTGCCAAGGAAGACGACCATGGTCTGGCCCATGCGGGAGAACTCCCGGATCTGATCGGATTCAAGGGTCTTTCCCGCCGGCCGGGTCACGATCACGGATTCCGAGACGCCCCGGAGCGTGAGCTGGGTTTTGAGAGCCGCCGCTGCCGCAAAGAGCGATGAGACGCCGGGCACGATCTGTACCGATACTCCCCGCGCTTCGAGCAGTTCGATCTGCTCGACAATTGCGCCATAGAGCGAAGGGTCGCCCGAGTGGAGCCGGACAACTTTCTTCCCGGCTTCAGCCTCGCGGACCATCACGTCCACCATCTCCGGCAGGTGCATGCCCCAGCTGTCGAGCTTGAGCGGTGCTTTCGATGCCGCGACAAGGTCGGGGTTCACGAGCGATCCCGCGTAGATGAGGACATCAGCATCGTGTACGAGCCGCTGCCCTTTTACGGTGATAAGCTCCGGGTCGCCCGGGCCGGCGCCGACAAACCAGACTACCGGCCCGTGCGTCCCGTTCTCTTTTTTTGCGGTCATGATCAGCGCCCCGCGTACAGCACGCTCATGTAATCGGTCTTCTCCGGGATCTCATCGTTCCGGTACACTTTCATATCGGAAAAGAACATCCGCTCGACAAGCACGAACTCGCGATAGCCTTCGCGCCGGAGATCGGAAACTATCTTTTGGGGGTGCCGTGCCTTTAGCCGGATCAGGGCCGACGGATCCTTGTTCCCGTCCGAGACGATAAAACTCCCGGCAAGCGGGACGTCTGCTGCGGACGCAAATGCGGTAATGGCACTGATGCCCGGTTCGGTCCGGCACGCGATCCCCGGGTGGCGCTCTGCAAGGATTGCGGTAAGCCGGGAGAAGGTGGAGAAAAAGTTCGGGTCGCCGAGGATACCAAAGACGGCAAGGCCGGTCTTTGCCACCGGCGCGATCTTTTCCGCATTTGCTTCAAGGCACGCACGGATCCGGTCCTCGTCACCGGTCATGGGAAAGTCGAGCATCACGGACTCGCGGTACGGGGCGACAAGGTCTGCCGCGATCCGGCCCGGGACAAAGACCGTGTCCGCCTCTTTGAGCAGTCGGACGGCGCGGAGCGTCAAAAGCTCCGGGTTTCCCGGCCCGAGACCCAGACCTACGAGCATGCCGTTCCCCTCCCCACGATGATATAGACCGGATCGATCGGGACAAACATGAAACTCTTCCCGAGCGGGTGCGAGCGCGAGACCTGGACCTGCACGGCTCCGGAGAAGATCCCGAGCGTCTGCATGGCATCCGTTACTGTGGCAAGCGTGGAGACAAGAACCGCGTTTACCACGATCGTCCGCTTCACGGTTCTGGCAAGTGCCGGCAGGAACGATTCGATCTCCCGCGAACCCCCGACAAAAGCGCAGTCCGCAGCGGGTGCGGTCGGAAGGAAATCCGCAGCTTCGCCGCAGAAAAATTCTATATTGGTTACCCCTGCCTTTTCTGCCGCAGCGGTTGCACAGGCAATCGCTTCCGGGCGCCGGTCAATGGCCCAGACCTTCTTTGCCCGGCCGGCCATGGCGATCGCGACCTTCCCGGTTCCGCAGCCGATATCGAAAACCAGATCTCCGGGCCGGATCCCGAGCTTAAAGAGCGAGACCGCCATGATCTCGTCCTGTGTGGGACCGCCGGCAAGTGCTTTCTCTCCCATCTTCTCAACTCTTGTTGCGTTATGGTATTAAGACTTGTTTTGGGCAACCGGGCGTGATGAACGGGGGCATCTTTCCGGCCCGGATCCGGGCTCAATTCCAAAAAATTCCGGGCGGTACCCGGGCGTTTTTTAGATCCGCGAGTATTCATGAGGGAGCTGCAAGGTAATCGATTATAGTATACATATCCGGCAAGTCAAACCAGATCATTAGGTATATCAGGGAATTTTGCGCATATGTGGAGTATGAAATCATTACGAAGTATCGGCATCCTTGCCATCCTGGTTGTCTGCCTGCTTATTGCGGCAGGCTGCACGTCGACCTCCTCCGGCTCTGCCGGGACCGCTGCAACCCCGGCAGTATCCGGGACTGCGGCCGCATCGCAGGGAACCTCCATCCTTGTGTATGCCGGCGCCGGCCTCAAGGCCCCGCTCGATGAGATCGGCACGGTATTTAACAAAAAGACCGGCATTGTCGTCCAGTACAATTACGGCGGCGCGGGAACGCTCGTCCCGCAGATGAACCTCTCGAAGAAAGGCGATGTCTTCATGCCCGGCTCGACCGTTGAATTTGGCACGGCAAAGAGCCAGGGACTGGTAAACGACAGCCAGTATGTTGCCTACCACATACCGGTGATCGTTGTCCAGAAGGGCAACCCGAAGAATATCACCTCGCTTTCTGACTTTGCCCAGCCCAACCTCAAGGTCGGCCTTGGCGATGCGAATGCAACCGCAATCGGGAAGGCTGCCGCAAAGATGTTCAAGGCGCTCAACATCACCGCCGCAGTAGAGAAGAATGTCGTGACCCGGACCCCGACCGTGAACGAACTCACCACCGCGGTCAAGACCGGCCAGGTCGATGCTGCCGTCCTCACGCTCGACCAGTATGACCCGGCAACCATGGACAAGATCGATATCCCGCTCGCACAGAACGTTGTTTTGATCGTCCCGATTGGCACGACCACGTTCTCGCAGAACACCGATGCGGCAAACCAGTTCGTCAACTTCGTCGCATCCGATGAGGGTAAGGCAATCTTTGCTGCGCACGGATTCGTATCCTACCCGAACGCCACCTACGCAAACGTCAAGCCGTAAGCAGGGAGATACTGCTGCATGACCGTAGCGTTTACCCCCGTTGGCGTTATCCACAGCGGACTGTGTACGCCCGGGGCCCCTCCCATCCAGAGCCGGTTTTCCCGGTGTAAGGGAACCATCGAAGTCTTCCCGGAGTTTGCGGCAGGATTAAAGAACCTGGAGGGATTCTCCCACCTTATTTTGATCTGCCACTTCAACCGCTCAAAAAAGCAGGCGCTCTGTGAAAAACCGCTCATGGACGGCAGCATGGAGCACGGCATCTTTGCCACCCGGCACTTCAATCGCCCCAACCCGATCGGGATCGGCTATGTGGCGCTCGAACGTATCGAAGGAAACATCCTGCACGTAACAGGTCTCGACCTCCTTGACGGGACGCCGATCCTCGACATCAAGCCGTACATCCCGGCGTTCGATTCGATCCCGGATGCAAAGACCGGCTGGGTGACAAAAGAGCACCTGTCACGGCTGGCCGAAGCTTCCGCGCAGGTATCGGGGACACCGGATACAACCGGACACCACGCGTGACCGGTTCGTCCCGGAGGGCAGAAGACCGATGAGACGCTGGTTTCTGGCCCTCACCGGCATCGTCTTTTTTATTATCGTAGTTATCCTTGCAGAGCTGGTTCTCTATCCTCCGCTCCCGGCGCTTGCCGCAAGCCTCGCGAGCCCCGAGATCGAATTTGCCATCACCTTAAGCGTGGTAACGAGCACGATCTCGACTGCCATCTGCGTTGCGCTTGCCATCCCGGCGGCCTATGCGCTGGCGCGCTACGATTTCCCGGCAAAAAAGATCGTAAGCCTCCTTCTCACCGTGCCGCTCGCGCTTCCCCCGCTTGTTGCCGGCATTGCGCTCCTGCTCTTTTTCGGGACAACGCCCTGGGGAAAGGCACTCGATGCGGCGGGCTTTGGCGTGGTCTTTACGCCTCTTGGGATCATCGTTGCAGAGGTCTTTGTGAACCTCCCGTACATGATACGGATCCTCAAAAGTTCCTTTGTGGCGGTGAACCCGCGGTACGAGAACGTGGCAAAGACACTGGGCTGTACGGATGCCGGCGCGTTCGTGCAGGTGACCCTGCCGCTTGCACGCCCGGGCCTTGTCGCGGGCACGACGATTACCTGGGCAAAGGCGATGGGCGAGTTCGGGGCAGTCCTGATGCTTGCCGGGGCAACCATGATGCGGACCGAGACCCTGCCCATTGCGCTGTACCTCAATCTCTCGACCGGCGACCTCGACCTTGCGGTTGCGGCAGCGGTCATCCTGATCCTGATCTCGCTTGCCGCCATCTGTATTGTCGAGGACTTTGCCGATGAGGTGCATGTCTTTTAGGGGGATGATGCCGTGACGCTGACCGTTGAATCCGTAACTAAAACGCTCGGGAACTTTTCGGTAAGGGAGATCAGTTTTACGATCCGGACCGGGGAATACTTCATGCTCCTTGGGCCCACCGGTGCGGGAAAGACGATCGTGCTTGAAACGATTGCCGGTATCCATACCCCGGATGCCGGGCGGATCTGCTGGGACGGCGAAGATATCACGCATGCCGAACCGCGCGACCGCCATATCGCGGTCGTGTACCAGGACTACATGCTCTTCCCCCACCTTACAATCCGGGAAAACATCGGGTTTGGCCTTACACAGAAAAAAACGGACCCGTCAGCAAAGGAAGCAGCCGTGCGTGTGACCGCGGGGATGCTCGGAATCCTTCCCCTGCTCGACCGGTACCCGGAAACATTGAGCGGCGGCGAACAGCAGCGCGTGGCCCTTGCCCGGGCGCTCGTCTTGAAACCCCGGGTGCTCCTGCTCGATGAACCCACGAACGCGCTTGACTCCGCAATGCGCGAGCACATGCGCCAGGAGCTCGCGCGTATTCACCGGATCACGGGTACGACCGTGATCCAGATCACGCACCATTTCGAGGAGGTCTTTGCCCTTGCCGACCGGGTCGCGGTGATGCGGGACGGTCAGATCGTCCAGACCGGGACGCCGGACGAGGTCTTCTGGCACCCGCGGGATACCTTTGTTGCGGACTTTGTGGGAATAAAAAACCAGATCCGGGGTACGGCGCGGCGGGCCGGGGACCTTACCGAGATCGTAACGGGATCGGGCGCGGTCATTGTCGCGGCGGAGGCAGAGGAGGGCCCGGCAGTCGCCACGCTGCATGCCGAAGACATCATCGTCTCACGGGAACCGTTCGTGTCGAGTGCGAGAAACCGGCTCGAAGGTACGATCGTCGCGATCGTCCCGTCCGGGAGCACGGTCCGGGTCATGATCGATGCCGGCTTCCCGCTCTGTGCGCTGCTCACCCGGGAGAGCGCAAGCGAGCTCTGCCTTACCGAAGGCTGCACGGTCTATGCGACGTTCAAGGCCTCGGCCGTCCACGTGATTCCGGAGAAAGCGCCCGATCTGCCGGCAGGATCAAAAGAGAAGACGGTTCAGGAGTACGGGTAATTCCGCACTATTGCTATCGGGAATGCCCCTGCGGCGGAGCGAATCCCCGGGACCGTTCCACTTTTTGGAATGAGTGCAGGGAAACAAAAAACCTTAATCTGTTCCGGCAGAAGGTTCCGGTATGCAGATGACCCTGTGCCCCATCGGGTACGTGCGCTCGCCCTACAAGCTACCAAAGGACGCCCCCCGCCAGGGCCGGCTTTCGGACACGGTCTCGGAGATCGTGATTGACGAACAGTACCTTCCCGGTCTCCGCGACCTTGCCGCAAAAAAGCACGTGATCGTCCTCTCCTGGTTCGACCGGGCCGACCGTTCGGCGCTCGTTGCAACCCCGCCCGGCAGCAGCACGGACCACGGCGTCTTTGCCACCCGCTCGCCGAACCGTCCCAACCCGATCGGACTCTGCGTGGTAGACCTCATAAAAACGGAAGGTCCGGTCCTTACCGTCCGGGGCCTCGACTCGCTCGATGGCACACCGGTCCTTGACCTCAAGCCGTATTCGCCCGAGATAGACTGTGTCCGGTAAAACCGTGGGGTTACGTAACAGTATATTTCCCAATTTATAAACGGACGGTTTTTTGAACAGATTTCCAAGCCTATATATCGCAGTATGTGGCATTTTTCCGGGTAATTTTGCGAGGAAACCAGGTGATCCGTACCCCGAGCAATCCGCCGGCGTGGTGGCTGGATATCTCCGCCCAGCCCCGTCTTCTCATTTTCATTGCCCTCGTTACTGCCGGTCTGATCCTTGAAATAGTCCTCCATCTCGGGTACGGGATATCGGTAGTCTATACCCATTTCTTCTACCTGATCGTTGTCGCAGCCGGGGTCTGGTTCGGGAAACGGGCAGTCTGGGTTGCGCTCTTTTTCGGCGGACTGCATGTTGCCGTGAGCTGTCTTGTTGCCCCGGGCATTCCGGTCGATGCTCTGCTCCGGGCCACGATGCTCGTCATTGTTGCAGCGGTGATCGGGACCGTGGTCGACCAGATGAATGCCTATTACGAGCAGGTGCTTGCAAAGAACCGGGAGCTCACCGAGATGAACAGCCGGCTCGATACCTCCCAGAGAGCTATCGTGCTCGCGAACAAGAAACTCAACCTGCTCTCTTCCATTACCCGGCACGACATCACCAACCAGCTTACCGCGCTCCTTGCTTATATCGAACTCTCGAATATGATGGCCACGGACGACGAGATGAAAAGAACGATCGCAAAGGAGGAGACCGTGGCAGGAAATATCCTCCGCCAGATCGAGTTCACGAAAACCTACGAGGATATAGGGGTAAAAGAACCGCAGTGGCAGAACGTGGCCGGTCTGCTCTCCTCCTTAAAACCGGCAATCGAAGGGACCGGCATCGCCCTGTCTGCCCCGCCCAAAAGCCTGGAGATCTATGCCGACCCGCTCCTTGCAAAAGTTTTTGAAAATCTTCTCGACAACTCGATCCGGCACGGCGAGCATGTCCGGCGTATCGCGGTCCGGTACGAGATGCGCGGCGAAGCCTGCCTGCTCCTCTATACCGATGACGGGGCGGGAGTCCCGGCAAAGGACAAGCAGCGGATCTTCGAGCGAGGCTTTGGGAAACATACCGGCCTTGGCCTGTTCCTGACCCGCGAGATCCTCTCGATAACCGGTATTACCATTGCCGAGACCGGCCTGTATGGCGGGGGCGTGCAGTTCGAACTGTGTATCCCGGCCGGATCCTTCCGGTGCTAAAAAAATTTTACCGGGTTCCTGTTTTCGCGTGCCGTTTCCACAGGTTTTAATTGTTTTTGCGCATATGTGTAATATAAGACCGGCCTTCCCCGTATGCCCGTATGAGGGAACGGGAGCCGGGAGGTTTGAAAAAAACCCATGAACGGACGCGACCCCTTCTTCCCGGACCTGCTTGCACGCTTTATGCATACGCAGGCAAAACGGGAATGCTGGATCACGGTCGAGGAGTTCCGCGATCTATTTGGCCTGGACAAGTCGTTCTCCTGTGCACTCTCGGGATTTTTCCGCCGGATGTACAACAGCCCGTCCATCCCCGGCCCGTATACGGTCGTGAGGATCGAGACCGTGGCCGCCCCGGAGATGCCCGGCAGGATGATCCGGCGCTACCTTATCCGGGTCCGCCCGGTAAAAAGAGCCCGGCCGGATGCGGAACCTGCCGGTGCCGCTGCACACCCGGGTGCGGCTATAGTTAAATCCCGGCAGCAGGGAATTATATAATCACAGGATATATGGAGCCAGACGAGACAGTTGCCCCGGCTGAATGCCGGCGGCGCGGCCGGCCGCGGGTCCGGAGAATTATCGAGGGGAGAGCGGATGCCCGCTGCTATGAGCCGCGGTGCTGCCCGGAAAAGGACGGGGCCAATGTCACCCTGACCCCCGAGGAGCTCGAACTGCTGCGGCTGATCGATATCGAAGGGCTCGAACAGGAGGAAGCAGCAACCCGGCTCGGCGTCTCGCGCAAAACCGCATGGCGCGACCTGCACGAGACAAGGAAAAAGATCACGGATGCCCTTGTCAACGGCAAGGGGATCGAGATGACCGGCTGCCGCCGCGCTGCCGAAGGCCGGTGCCCGTGTTGTCCCCGGGCACAATCACCGGATACGGAAAACCTGTCCTGAAAAACCGCTCCCGTCCCGGTTATCTTCTGCCGGGCATACCGCCGACCCACCATCTTTTAAGTAGTTCTGCTCATATGGGTAATTAAGGCCCGCCCGACAGGCAGCGGCGCCGCGAGGTTATACGATGACAGACGAACCCTTAAAGATCGCAGTGGATTTTAAGGAATCCGCTGAAGTCCTCACAAAATACCTTGGCCTTGAAGGCTCCCCGGTTGCCTTCAAGTTCGCGACAAAAAAGGAGGATATCCCGGCCGGCATGCCCGAGATCGACAAGGTCATGAGGCACTGCACCATGGTCATGGTTGCAAGAAAAGAGAACAAGGCCTTCTATGCAACAGCCGACCGCCACGAGTGCAATGGCGGTGCATGGGCGCTCGGGTTAAAGGACATCACGCAAACGCTCAAGACCGGTGAGTTCTACTTCAAGCTCGGCAAGTTTGCGAGCGCTCCTTCGTGCAAGCGCACGATCGAACACATCCCGCACCTGGGCCTTAAGGAGACGTACGCAACACTGTATGCGCCGCTTGAAAACGCGCCCTTCGTCCCGCAGGTTGTCTTTATCATTGCAAGCCCCCGCACCATGCTCAAGCTCGCCCAGGCCACGCTCTTTACGCTCGGCGGCCGGATCCACGCGGAGTTCTCCGGCATCCAGTCGGTCTGCGCCGATGCAGCCGCACAGACATATCTTACCGGCCACCCCAACTTCTCGCTCGGGTGCGACGGGTCGCGGCGCTACTCCGGTATTGCCGAAGGCGAGATGGTGATGGGCCTGCCCGCGGAGATGCTGCCGGAACTTACTGCGGCAATAAAAGTCGTTGTCGCTGCACCGGGTTCAAAGTAATCAGCGGTATTATCGTTGTCTTTTTTAAAACGGGGGCCGATCTTCCAGCGGCCGGCCCCCGCCCGTACCTTTTTTTCCTGCCGCATTTATCGCTGGTATCCGGGTATGGTGCGGTCAAAAAGGGTTTATACTATCCTATAAAGAATACGCCCTGTTAACATGCCTGGTGTGATATGCCATGGGAGACGAAGAACCAAAACCCGTACTGGTGCGGGAAAGGCTCGATGTCTGCGAGCTTGACCGCGCCCGAATGTCCCTTTTGAACCCGGCACTTGTCGCGCAGAAACGCGAGGAGCGCACAATCGACGAAGTCGCCAAACCGCTTATCGAGATGGCGTTAAAAGAAGGTCTCGAAACGGTCTGGGACCGGTTCGAAATGCAGCAGCCGCCTTGTAAATTCTGCGAGGCCGGGATCTCGTGCTCCCGGTGCACGATGGGGCCGTGCCGGATCATCCCGCCCCACCGGATCCGCGGCGTCTGCGGTGCCGATGCCGATCTCATCGTTGCACGGAACCTGCTGGATGCAATCGCGACCGGGGCTGCCGCCCATTCCGATCATGGCCGGGATATTGTCGAGACGCTGTACCTGGTCGGGACCGGGAAAACTACCGATTACGGCATCGCCGATCCGGAAAAGCTCCGCCGGCTCTGCCGGGAGTACGGCATCAGTACCGAAGGAGCGGACGATAAAAAATGTGCCGGCGAACTCGGGCGGGCCATGATCGAAGAGTACGGCATGGCAAAGAACCTGCTCCAGCTTACGGCCCGGGCGCCAAAGGCCACCCGGGATCTCTGGGACGCCGCCGGCATCGCGCCCCGGGGAATCGACCGCGAAGTCGTGGACTGTATGCACCGGATCCAGATGGGGGTGGGTGCGGACTATGTCAATATCCTGCTCCAGGGCCTGCGCTGCAGCCTTTCCGATGGCTGGGGCGGTTCGATGATCGGGACCGACATCTCCGATGTCCTCTTTGGCACGCCGGAGATCCGCACGTCGTCCGTGAACCTGGGGGTGCTCAAAAAAGAATACGTCAACATCGCGGTCCACGGCCACAACCCGGTGCTCTCCGAGATGATTGTCCGGGCGGTTGCCGACCCGGAGCTCGTCGCCCTTGCCCGGGCAAACGGCGCAGAAGGGATCAACCTTGTCGGGCTCTGCTGCACGGGAAGCGAACTTTTGATGCGCAAGGGCGTCCCGATGGCGGGCAACCACCTCAACCAGGAGCTGGTCATCATGACCGGGGCGCTCGAGGCAATGGTCGTGGATTACCAGTGCATCTTCCCCTCGCTCCCGCGCACGGCGAGCTGTTTCCACACGCTGGTTATCTCAACAAGCCCCAAGGCGAAGATCCCGGGTTCCTATTACTTCGGTTTTACTCCGGAGAACGGGTATGCCACGGCAAAGGCTATCGTGAAAATGGCAGTCGGGAATTTCAAAAACCGCAACCCGCAGCGCGTGCTCATCCCGGGCGAACCGGTACCGCTCATGTCCGGTTTTTCCAACGAAGCCATCAAAAAAGCGCTCGGCGGATCGTTTAAGCCGCTCATCGATCTCATCGCGGCCGGGAAGATCCGGGGAGCGGTCGGGATTGTCGGCTGCAACAACCCCCATATCCAACATGACTCCGCCCATGTGGCGCTCACAAAAGCGCTTATTAAGAAAAACATCCTCTGCGTCGAGACCGGCTGCGCCGCAATCGCTACGGGAAAAGCCGGCCTCCTGATGCCGGAGGCAGCGGCCCTTGCCGGTGACGACCTGCGGGCGGTCTGCGAATCCTTAAAGATCCCGCCCGTGCTCCACATGGGCTCGTGCGTAGACAATTCAAGGATCCTTGTCCTTGCAGCGGAGCTGGGTAATGCCCTCAACGTCCCGATCCACAAACTGCCGATAGCCGGTGCCGCGCCGGAATGGTACTCGCAGAAGGCGGTCTCTATCGGCGCCTATTTCGTTGCTTCGGGAGTGTATACCGTGCTTGGCGTGATGCCGCACATTTCAGGAAGCCCGCCGGTCGTCTCGCTCCTGACAACCGGCCTCACAAACGTGACCGGGGCAAATTTCGCTGTCGAACCAGACCCGGTAAAAGCCGCGGACCTGATCGCAAACCACATCGAACAGAAACGGACGGGACTGGGAATATGAGTATGCCGGAAGACGGCGGGGCCGGTATCCGGGTCGTCATCACCGGGAAAGGCGGGGTGGGGAAGACCACGGTTGCCGCCCTGCTCGCCCATATCTTTGCCCGCAAGGGAAAACGGGTGCTTGCCGTGGACGGCGATCCCCAGCAGAACCTTGCAGCAGCCCTCGGGCTTTCCCCGGATGCCGCCGCCCGGATCGTCCCGGTTGCAGAGAGCCGGGAGTATATCCGGGAAAAAACCGGGGCGGGGCCCGGGGTTACGCCCGGCGGGTTCTTTGCGCTCAACCCGGACGTGCGCGATGTTACCGACCGGTTCTCCGTTGAGGTCGCGCCCGGTCTTCGCCTGCTCGTGATGGGGAGCGTGAACCAGGCCGGTGCCGGGTGCCTCTGCCCGGAGTATGCCCTGCTTGCCGCAATTCTCCGGCACATGCGCCTCTCACCTGACGATATCGTCATCCTCGATACCCCGGCCGGCCTCGAACATTTCGGGAGGGCGGTTGCAGACGGCTTCTCCTGTGCGGTAGTGATCGCGGATCCCTCGTTCAATGCAGTAGCGGTTGCACGGGAATCCGCCCGGCTTGCCGGTGAACTCGGGATCCCGAAAATTATCTTCGCGGTGAACAGGGTCCGCGGCGATGAAGATGTGGCAAAGGTTTGCGGGAGCGACCGCTGCCGGCCCGCGTTTCCGACAGCAGTCTTCCTGCCGTACGATCCGGAAGTAATGGCCGCCGATCCTGCGGTTGCCGGGCTCCTTGACCGCGACTCCGTGTTCGGCGAGGGGGTCCGGGCGCTTGCCGCGGCCCTCCTGCAGACCGGCGGCACATAAGGTTCTGCCCGGCTCCGGCACCCCTGCCGGGAACCAATAGCTCTGCCCTTTTTTTAACGTCAAATCCGCACTTATTTATGCTCATATGGGAAATAATTCCACATACTACGAGGTTGATGCGAGATGCCAGATTTTGACGGGACCGGCCCCTTAAAGCGCGGCCGGATCATCGGGAGGGGGCGCGGGCCCTGCAGGAAACCGGCCCGTGCGGATCCCGCTCCCAAAAAAGAAGAATCGGACCCGGAAAAAGAACCAGCACTCAAATAACCTGCGAACCGATACCATGACCCAGCCATTTGTCAGTGTACGCGATCTCTGTATGGATTACAGCGGTAACCGGGTGCTCGACCATGTCTCGTTCGAGATTCCCGAAGGAGAGATTGTCGGCATCATCGGAAGGAGCGGTGCCGGAAAAAGCGTTCTCATGCACCTGCTGCGTGGCGTCGAGGACCCGCCCACCGGCGGCTCGATCGTTTACCATGTTGCTGCCTGCCCGGACTGCGAATACGTGGATGTCCCGAGCCGGGTAAAAACGGCCTGCCCGAAATGCGGCGGCACGCTCGCGGCGCTCGATGTAGACTTCTGGAACCCTAAAAACGAGGCCCTGAAGTCCCGGGTAATGCACCGGACCGCGATCATGTTCCAGCGGACGTTTGCGCTCTATGGCGACGACCGGGTGATAGAAAACGTGCTGCGTGCGCTCGACGACATCGGGTACCCGTCCGACAATGCGGTGAACCGGGCCGCTGACCTTATCGACCAGGTCCGGCTCTCCCACCGGATGATGCATATTGCCCGCGACCTCTCGGGCGGCGAGAAGCAGCGGGTGGTGCTTGCCCGGCAGCTGGCAAAAGATCCCGCGCTCCTCTTTGCGGACGAACCCACCGGCACGCTCGATCCCGAGACTGCAAAAATCGTCCACGCCATGCTCTCCGAAGCCGCGAAAGCAAACACGATGGGCATGGTTGTCACCTCGCACTTTTCGCAGGTGATCGAGGACATGGCGCATACCGCGATCCTCCTTGTCGACGGGAAGATCGCAGCCATGGGCGAGCCGAGAAAGATCGTGCGGGAGTTCACCCGCAATGCAGCGGAAGACGAGCGCGAGGAAGTACCGGAGTTCGGCAGGACGATCCTTTCGGCACGCGACGTAGCAAAACGGTACATCTCCGCGGACCGCGGCGTTGTGCGGGCAGTCAACCTCGTTACCTTCGATGTAGCGGAAAAGGAGATCTTCGGGATCATCGGCAAAAGCGGCGCCGGTAAGACTACGCTCTCGCGGATTATTGCCGGGATAATCGAGCCCACGAGCGGCGAGATGAACGTGCGGATCGGGGACGAATGGGTGGACATGACCAAACCCGGGATCAACGAGCGCGGCCGGGCAAAGGAGTACATCGGCCTGCTGCACCAGGAGTACGACCTGTACCCGCACCGGACCGTGATCGACAACCTGACCGATGCGATCGGCTTGGAATTCCCCAAAGAACTTGCCATACGCAAAGCCGTGATCACGCTTGGCATGGCCGGGTTCACGCCGGAAAAATCAAAGGCGATCCTAAACCGGCTCCCCTCCGAACTTTCCGACGGGGAGCGGCACCGGGTTGCGCTCGCGCAGGTGCTCATCCGCGAACCGCGCCTCGTCATCCTCGACGAGCCGACCGGGACCATGGACCCCCTCACCAAAAAAGACGTAAAGCATTCGATCCTGCACTCGCGGGACGAGATGGACGAGACCTTTGTGATAGTCTCGCACGATATGGACTTTGTCGAGGAGATCTGCGACCGCGTAGCCCTCATGCGGGGCGGAAAGATCGTCAGTATCGGAAAGACCAAAGAGATCCTCGCACAGGTCACCGCAGAAGAGAGAAAGGACTAACCGTACCGTTTTTTCCCCGATTTATCATGACCCAGACTACAAACACCCCAAATCCCGCACAGAATACCGAATGCAGCGGCAGCTGCGACAGCTGTTCTTCGGCGCAGAAGACCCCGCAGCCAAAGGGCCTCCCTCCAAAAGTAAAGGTCAATATCCGGCACGTCATCCTCGTCCTCTCGGGCAAGGGCGGGGTCGGGAAATCGACCGTTGCCGTCAACCTCGCGACCGCGTTTGCCAACCGCGGGAAGAACACCGGGCTCCTCGACCTCGATATCCACGGCCCGAGCATCCCCAAAATGCTCGGGATCGAAAAGGAGCGCCCGGCCGTGCTTGCAAAATGCATCCAGCCGGTCATGGTAGCGCCGAACCTTGCCGTGATGTCGATGGCGTTTCTCCTTCCCGACACGAGCACGCCGGTGGTCTGGCGCGGCCCCATGAAGATGGGCGCAATCCAGCAGTTCCTTGCCGAGGTTAACTGGGGCGCACTCGATTACCTGGTCGTAGACCTGCCCCCGGGCACGGGCGACGAGGTGCTCTCGATCGCGCAGCTGGCCCCGAACGTCCGCGGTGCCGTGATCGTTACAACCCCGCAGGACGTTGCGGTCCTCGACGCGACAAAGGCCATCGAGTTTATCAAAAAGATGGACCTGCCCGTGATCGGCGTTGTCGAGAACATGAGCGGCATGGTCTGCCCTCACTGCCACGAAGTCCTCGACCTCTTCGGGAAAGGCGGCGGGAAGAAGGCAGCGGAGAAGTTCGGTGTCCCGTTCCTCGGCGCAATCCCGCTCGATCCCGCCATGGTTACCGCGGGCGATGCAGGAAAACCCTTCATCAATGCCGATCCCGGATCCCCCACGGCAAAAGCCGTGGATGCGGTCATGGAAAAGATCCTTTTTGCCATTGAGCAGGATCCCGGGGCTTCGACATAAGGTACCGGAACAGGATGGCAAAATACGCAGCAGTCCCGGATCTTGTCGCCCGGTTCATGGAAGAGTCCGGGGAGCCCGAGCAGTGGGTGACCGTGCGGGAGATCCGGGAGCGCTACGGTCTCCCGCGGTACCAGTCCGGGACCATTGCCGGGTTTTTGCACCGTCTCGAATTTTCCTCGTACGGGGAGTTTCCCTATATTGTAAAAAAGGTCGAGATGCTGGAGCGCGAGGGCCGTTCATCCCCCCTGCGGTACCGGTATCTTCTTGCCCGCCGCACCGGCCGGTGCACCGGCCGCGACCCGTCCCGGTATGCCGGCGGGATCCCCGCCG
>WSSedL1CaDRAFT_10000407_pt1 | contig 30431 bp, 23 predicted proteins | sample WetSurSL1Cattail_FD_9464 | JGI IMG/M metagenome (IMG submission 9464)
CACTGCAACAAGCCTTCAGTGGCAGGTTCAGTGAGTCAGCGAGCTTGTGTTTTCTGTGGATCCAGGGTAGTGCTCTATCCCATTGCAGATGCTCTGCACATCATTCATGGCCCGATTGGTTGTGCAGCCTACACTTGGGATATTCGCGGAGCGCTATCCTCGGGTCCTGAAATTCATCGTCTCAGCTTTTCAACTGACCTGCGTGAAAAGGACGTCGTTTTCGGCGGCGAAAATAAGCTTTATTATTCACTGTTGGAACTCATTGATAAATATAAACCCAATGCTGCCTTTGTTTATTCTACCTGTATAGTGGGTGTTATTGGTGATGATATCGAGGCTATATGCAAAAAGGTAAACAAAGAAAAAAATATACCTATTATTCCGGTACAGGCACCCGGTTTTAACGGAACTAAAAAAGACGGATACAAAATTGCCTGCGAATCACTCGCTCAATTAATTGGAACCGGAAATGGTTATGTGCCTGAAAAAAGTATCAATATTCTCGGCGATTTTAACCTTGCCGGTGAATTGTGGATCCTTCTCGAATATTATAAGAAGATGGGGGTACACGTTAATGCCACCATTACGGGCGATGGCCGTGTGGAAGCCATCAGTAATGCTCACAAAGCCGGACTGAATGTTGTTCAATGTTCCGGTTCTATGATGCATCTGGCTAAAATTATGAAACAAAAATATGGCACTCCTATGATGAAAGTATCATACTTCGGAATTGAAGATATGAGCGACGCATTATACGAGGTAGCCAAATTCTTTAAAGACGACGAAATGATGGCTAAAGCCCGTGAGTTGGTTCGCGATGAATTTGCCCGCTTAATGCCGGTGCTCAAAGAATATCGCGAAAAACTTGAGGGTAAAAAAGCTGCAATATATGTTGGAGGATCTTTTAAAGCGATATCGCTAATTAAAGCCCTCCGCCTGATTGGAGTTAAAACAGTTCTGGTGGGGTCACAAACCGGTACCGAAGATGAGTACGAGATCATCCGTGATTTGTGCGACGAAGGAACGATTATCGTGGATGATTCCAACCCCATTGAACTATCCGCTTTTGTTAAGGAAACGGGTGCCGATATCTTTATCGGGGGGGTTAAGGAACGGCCTATTGCTTATAAAATAGGAATAGGTTTTTGCGACCATAACCACGAACGCAAAGAAGCTCTGGCCGGATATGAAGGTATGCTCAATTTCGCGAAAGAAATTTATGCAACTGCAATGAGTCCGGTTTGGCAATTCACTAAATAATTGATTATTGACGATTGAGACATTAACAATTTAAAAACAGAGCCATGGAAACAATTAAAGCACCAAATACAACTTATACTTCCTCACGCAATGCATGTAAATTATGCTCTCCACTTGGTGCCAGTCTGGTATATAAAGGAATAGAAGGTTGTCTGCCCATGCTTCATGGTTCTCAGGGCTGTGCTACCTATATACGCCGGTATATGATTAGTCATTTTAAAGAACCTATGGACATTGCCTCTTCTAATTTTAGTGAAGAAACTACCGTTTTCGGGGGACATAAAAATTTCAATACCAGTATTGATAATATAATCAGACAGTACAATCCCGCTGTGATAGGGATTGCTACAACATGCCTTAGTGAAACAATAGGTGAAGATGTAGAGAGGCTTATTCACGAATATCGGACGGTAAATCGCGAAAAGTCGTTGCCGGTATTCGTGCATGCTTCCACTCCGAGTTATCAGGGAACTCACATGGATGGGTTTCACGAAGCTGTATGCAGCACCATTGCCACACTGGCTGTGAAAGATGAAACTTCTGCCCATGTTAATATATTTCCGGGATTTGTTTCACCGGAAGACATCAGACATTTAAAGGATATTTTGGAAGATTTCGGACTCGATTATGTTCTTTTTCCCGATTATTCCGATTCGTTAGACAATCCTAACTGGAAAGAATATCAATTAATTCCCGAAGGAGGGACAAAAGTGGCAGATATTCGTCGCACAGGTTCGGCCAAAGCTTCTATCGAACTGGGAACCGTTCTGAATAAGGGTGGATTGCACGGAAGGGTAAAAGAAAATAAAAACGCAGTTACTGCGGGCGAATGGCTCGAGAAAAAGATGAGTGTTCCCCGGTACAACCAGGTATTACCCATTGGAATAAAACAAACAGATAAATTTTTTAAGACACTCGAAGATATTTCCGGGAAAGCTACATCAAACCATTACGTGCGTCAGCGTGGAAGATTGATAGATGCTTATGTTGATGGACATAAGTATGTGATGGGAAAGCGGGCGATTGTATTTGGCGAAGAAGATTTGGTTATTGGTTTGGTAGCTTTCCTTTTGGAAATTGGAATTGAACCTGTATTAGTGGGTTCAGGAGGCGAAAGTGGATATTTAAAAAGTGAACTGGAAAAGATAACAGAAGGAAAATGCAAAGAGATGAAAGTTGTTAATGGACTCGATTTTGAAACCATTAATGAACTTGCCGATGAGCTGAAACCCGATTTTTTTATTGGAAACAGCAAAGGCTATTATATTACCCGCCGCTTGGGGATACCGCTGGTTCGTGTTGGGTTTCCCGTCCATGACCGTTTTGGGGCCCAACGCCTCCAGCACCTTGCCTACGAAGGCACGCAACAATTGTTCGACCGTATTACAAATGCTTTAATTGAATACAAGCAAGAGCATTCGCCGGTTGGATACAAATATATTTAATTATAGGATTCGCGAAATCCTTAAATAATTGAACCTTAAAATTTAAGATTATGGAAACAGTTGCACATCCGTGTTTTGACATCGAAGCCAGGCATACCCATGCCAGAGTTCATTTACCTGTGGCACCAAAATGTAATATTCAGTGTAATTATTGCAACCGGAAGTTCGACTGTGTAAACGAAAGCCGTCCTGGTGTTTCTTCGGCTGTTTTAAGTCCTTATCAGGCTTTGGAGTATCTAAAGGAACTCAACAAGCGAATTGAAAACCTTTCGGTAATCGGTATTGCGGGTCCTGGTGATCCTTTTGCCAATGCTGAAGAAACACTCGAAACAATGCGTTTGGTTAAAAAAGAATTTCCTGAAAAGATTTTTTGTTTATCGACAAACGGACTTAATCTGAAACCTTACATTGATGAAATTGCTGAACTCGGCGTTTCTCACGTTACCATTACCATTAATGCTGTAGATCCTGATATTACTGCCAAAGTATATGCCTGGGTAAGGGATAACAAAAAGATTTACAGAAATCGGGAAGGTGCTGAGCTCATGATGAATCGACAATTGGAATGTATACCCTTGTTAAAAGCCAAAGGAATAACTGTTAAAATTAATACGGTTATCATTCCGGGTATCAACGACGATCATATTAAAGAAGTAGCTAAAAAAGTTAAGGAATTGGGTGCCGATGTAATGAACTGCATCCCAATGGTTCCGAATAAAGATACCGGCTTTGAAAATCTTGAAGAACCTTCTAAGGCTATGATTTTTAAAGTTAGGACTTTAGCTAAGGAACATATTGATATGATGACCCATTGTTCGCGTTGCCGTGCCGATGCAGCCGGTTTGCTGGGTCAGGATTTTACGGATGCTTTTGGAATGTTGCAGGAATTTGCCTCCCGCCCTATCAAACCAAATGAAGAACGACCTTATGTAGCCGTTGCAACTTACGAAGGTCTTCTGGTTAATCAACATCTGGGAGAAGCTCAATCGTTGTATATCTATAAACATACGCCCAACGGGTTCCATTTTGTTGAAGAACGCAAAACCCCTGAATCAGGTTCCGGTGATTTTCGCTGGATTAAAATGGCAAATTTACTTAAGGACTGCAGGGCTATTTTGGTAGGAGGAGTGGGGCCTAATCCCACCAATATTCTGCAACATTCCGGTGTTCGGGTGATTCAAATGACTGGTCTTATAGATGAAGGGCTTGAGGCGGTTTATATGAATAAAGCTATAAAAACCGTGAAAAAGGCCGATGCATTCAAATGTGGCGACAACTGCAGGGGCAATGCTCAGGGATGTGCCTGATTTAATATCGAACAAATTCAATTATAAAATAAAATCTTATGAAGAAACCAACATTTCACATTCTGGTATGCAATTCATACCGTATAGCAGGAACTGCACAAGGTGCATGCAACCGTAAAAATGCTCCGCAAATGATTCAATATCTTACAGAAGGGGCTGCCGACAGAGGTTTAGACGTAGCCGTTTCAAGTACAGCCTGCCTGAACGTTTGTGCTCAGGGTCCTGTTGTTGTTGTTCACCCTCAGAACGTATGGTATGGAGGAGTAGATTCCGAAGATAAAATGGATTCTATTCTCGATGCACTTGAAAACAACGAAATAGTTGAAGAGTTAAAAATCTCTGAATAACATTTTAAGCTAATAGCAGTTAGTCAATTGCAGTTAGCTAATGGCTATTAGCTTTTTAATTCTTAATTGTGCATTGTAAATTCAAAATTGGCATATTGGCATATTGGCACATTAGCACATTGGCACATTAGAATTTTAGCACATTAATAAATTTATTAACATGAAAATACACTTGATAGATTCGACACTTCGCGATGGTGAACAAGCTCCCGGTGTAGTATTTCATACGGCTGAGAAGCTTCGTATAGCTGAACTTTTGGATGTTGCCGGTGTTCCCGAGCTTGAAGTAGGAACTCCGATAATGGGTTTACAGGAAATTGAAGATATTAAAACAATAACTTCTGCAGGATTTAATTTTAAAACACTGGCATGGTGCAGAGCAACAAAGGCGGATATTGATGCTGCTGTAAAATCGGGTGTTGAAAGAGTTAATATTTCCTTCCCTGTTTCGGAAATCCACCTGAAAGCCATGGGTAAGGGTTATAACTGGGTGTTCAGTACATTAAAGGAAATAATGCAGTATGCTGCTGGTTATTTTAGTTTTGTTGCAGTAGGAGCACAAGATGCTTCGCGTGCTGATAAAAAATTTCTGAATGAATTTATATTTGAAGCTAACGCATCAGGAGCTTCACGGGTGCGTATTGCTGATACTGTAGGAATATTAAATCCTATAGGAACAGCTTCCCTTTTCAGAAGGTTGCATAAACTATTTCCGGCTATAGATTTTGAATTTCATGGTCATAACGATTTGGGTATGGCTACAGCCAATACCGTAACTGCCTTAATATCCGGCGCTTCGTCTGCCAGTTTAACGGTAAACGGATTAGGGGAAAGAGCTGGGAATGCTGCTTTAGAAGAAGTTATTATGGCTTTGGAATTGAGTTATAAAAAAAGTACAGGAATTGATACTTCTCGATTTTATGAGTTGTCGCAAAGCGTGGCGGAAGCTTCGGGTAAAATATTGCCGGACAGCAAGCCAATTACCGGCAAAAGAGTGTTAAGTCACGAATCGGGCATACATACCAATATTTTGTTGAATAACAGAAAAACTTATCAAATAATCGATGCTTCCAAAATTGGCCGTACCGAAGATGATTTTGTTTTTGGAAAACACAGCGGAAAAGCCGCAGTTATTGATTTTGTAAAAAAGCATCAATTGCCCATCAACAACCGTATTGCCGAAGAAATAACCAATAAAATTAAGTATTATTCCACCATTTATAAAAGGCCCATTACCGGAGAAGAGGTGACTAAATTTTATAGCGATATAATAGGTAGTCCGTATGCAGTTAAAGATATTTTCAAAAATTGATTTATTATTTAATTGAAATTTAGTATATTACATATACAAAACGTTCTTTGACAAAAAGTCATAAATAATTAATATATAACACATTACAACTTAAGTTATATTTTAATATTTAAAGCAAAACAATTATTTAGGTTTATAATTTTAACCACAATCCCCCTATGAAATGATTTTTTATTTAAAAAATGTATCACCAAGTTTAAATTATTAAATTATTTATTTATTTTTGCATCAAATTATAAGTATAAATTTTTTAGGGCCATGAAAAAAATTGAAGCGATAATTCGCAAAACAAAATTTGAAGATGTCCGAAAAGCATTACATAATGCCGACATCGACTTCCTATCCTGGTGGGATGTTAAAGGGCAGGGAACTGCAAAACAGGGTTTAATTTTTAGAGGTGTTGCTTATGATGTAAATACAATAGCTCGTGTATATATATCATTTGTTGTGCGCGATGTAAATGTTGAAAAATCTATCGATGCTATTCTTAAAACGGCTTATACCGGAGAAAGTGGCGATGGAAGAATTTTCATTTCTAACATTGATCAGTCTGTAAGAATCAGAACTGGCGACAGGGGAGATGAATCTTTATTCAACAAGTAATTTTAATTTAAAAAATAATCCGCACATGAAAACAACAATATTCAAACATTTAAGCCTTATCCTATTATTTTTAATAATTGCCCCTGTAGCTATGTTTGCACAGGAAGCAACAACAGCAACAGCCTCCGCTGTTCCCGTAATTAGTGCCGGCAATACTGCCTGGATGATTGTAGCCACTGGTTTGGTTTTATTTATGACTATTCCGGGTTTAGCTTTATTTTACGGAGGTTTGGTACGTCAGAAAAACGTATTAAATATTTTTATGCAGTGCTTCATTTTAATGGCTGTAATCAGTCTGGAATGGGTGATGTTCGGTTATAGTAATGCATTTGGCTCTTCCGAAGGATTTTTAAAACCTTTTGTTGGTGGTTTCGATTGGGCTTTTTTAAATGGAATAAAAGTAACGGATCCAAGTCCGTATTATATATCTCAGTCTGTTGAACGTATTCCGCATATTGTATTTATCATGTTCCAATGTATGTTTGCAGTTATCACTCCTGCGCTTATTATTGGTGCTTTTGCTGAAAGAATAAAGTTCAAGGGTTTCTTATTATTTTCAATCTTATGGGCTATAATAGTTTATAATCCGGTTGCACACTGGGTATGGTCGGCTGATGGCTGGTTGTATAAACTGGGAGCTCTTGATTTTGCCGGAGGAACCGTAGTCCACATCAATGCAGGTATTGCAGCATTAGTAACCGCTTTAATGATTGGGAAACGAAAATATTACGATAATCATCCAACACCACCTCACAATGTGCCAATGGTTGCTATTGGAGCAGCAATGCTTTGGTTTGGCTGGTTTGGATTTAACGCAGGTAGTGGTTTAGCCGCTGATGCTTTAGCCGGAAATGCATTTCTTGTAACGCATATTGCTACTGCTGCAGCTGCATTAACCTGGGCTTTGATAGATTGGATTGTTAATAAAAAGCCTACCCTGGTTGGTACTGCAACAGGAGCAGTAGGAGGTTTGGTTGCAATAACCCCTGCTGCCGGTGCTGTTGGAATTGGCGGAGCTATTGCAATTGGAGTTATTGTTTCAATCGTTTGCTTTATTATGGTAAGCGTTGTGAAACATAAATTTGGATATGACGATTCTTTGGATGCATTTGGAGTACACGGAGTAGGTGGTATGTTGGGCGCTATTTTAACCGGTGTATTTGCTTCTAAAGCTATCACAGGTTTATATTTACCCGATGGCGGAGTTGATGGTGCAATTTATGGAAATTTTAAGCAACTTGGGAATCAGCTTATTGCTGTTGTTTCAACCATTCTTTATTCTGGTATTTTAACAGTCGTTCTTTTCTGGTTAACAGATAAATTAGTAGGTATCAGAGCAACTGAAGAGGATGAGGTATCTGGTTTGGATATTTCTCAACACAACGAAATTGCTTATACTGAAGCTGAATAATTATAGAATCTATATTAAACCTGAATCATTTTACTATAAAGACAGAGAAAAATCTCTGTCTTTATTTTTTTATACAAGTAATAAAAATGGGGGGTACTTTAAAATATTAAGAAAAAAATCTATTTAGATATCAATTTTTAACATGTTTTGGATTGAAAAAATACAAAAAAATTAAAATAACCCCCTTTTGGTAAAAATGTATCATACTGTATAACAATTTATTAAATCAACTTTTATTTCGTTTTTTTACTTTAAATCGTTATTTTTGCTCAAACTAACTTATAAATAATATCATGAAGCGAGTAGAAGCCATAATAAGAAAAGAACGATTTGAAAAGGTAAAGGAAGCTTTATTTAAAGTGGATATTGAATTTTTTACTTATTGGGAAGCAACCGGGATTGGGAAGCAAAAGGAAGATGTTGTATTTCGTTCTCAGGCTTATAAAACCGATTTAATTCAAAGGCGTATGCTTTCAATTATTGTTCGGGATCAAAATCTTGAAAAAACGGTTAAAGCAATTATGGAATCAGCCAGGACTGGTGAAGTTGGTGACGGTAAAATTTTTGTATCAGAAATTGAACAATCTTATCGTATCCGCACTGGGGAATATGGTCCGGAATCTTTATATATAAAGGAAGCCGAAGCACATGTTTAAAAAGTTTTAACCCTAATAGTTATACTATATTTAAGGCTGTGAGATAATTTTCGCAGCCTTTTTTAATTAAAGCTCTTAATTTTGTTATTTGGAATTTTTGTCCATGCTTTTGTACTATTCTCCATTGGTTAAAATTTAAAGAGTAGATAGCTTTACATAAAATTTAATTATTATGCTCTAACTTCTACCTAAATGAAAAATCAATTATTTAAAATTTTAATTTTTATGATGGGTGCATTTGTTATATGTACCCATGATAGTTATGGTCAGCGCAAAGTTGAAAAACTTGGCAGGGGCGTTGTTGCTGTTAATCTTGGCAGTGGCGTGGTGCATGTAAGCTGGCGGTTTCTGGTTACAGATCCAGATTCTATTGGTTTTAACGTATACCGATCGATTGGCGGGGCTACTGCTACCAAACTAAATACTTCGGTAATTAAAGACACTACCGATTTTACCGATGCTTCTGCAAGTACTTCAAGTACCAATTCGTATTATGTTAAACCCGTGCTAAACGGAGTTGAAGGGGCTGCAAGTGGTTCATTTACTATACCCGGCAGTTCTACTGCAAAGAGATATTTTGCTATTTCTTTGCAATCGTTAACCCATTATTCGGTTCAACATATTTATCCGGCCGATTTGGATGGCGATGGTGAATATGATTACATTGTAAAACGATTGCCGGTAGATCCTTCTAATAATGTTATGATTGAAGCTTACAAAAATGATGGTACTTTTATGTGGAGGGTGGATCTCGGTAAAAATATCGAACAAGGGGTTCCTACCCACAATCCGTTTGTACTGGCTTACGATTTTGACAGCGATGGTAAAGCCGAAGTTTTAATACGTTCCTCTGAAGGTACCGTTTTTGCTGACGGAACTACTATTGGTGATGTTAATGGCGATGGTATATCAGATTACCGGACTTTACCAGTCAATTATTATGGCTATATGTTGTTAAGAAATAACTGCCCCGAATTTTTATCTATGGTAAAGGGAACAACCGGAGCAGAACTGGCCCGTACCGATTGGATTGCACGGGGAGACAGTACTCAGTGGACTACTTTATGGGGCGATAATAATGGTCATCGTATGAGCATGCAGTTTATTGGAGTGGCTTATCTTGATGGTATTCATCCAAGTATCGTTGGCTCACGTGGTCCCGGTGAATTGATGGATGTTAAAGCATGGGATTATTCTTCCGGTGCATTTACTACCCGTTGGACCTGGAGTGCCCGTAATAATTCAAGTATACCTTCCGGATATCATTGGGCCGATTTTCATAATATTCGAATTGGCGACCTTGATGGAGATGGAAAAGATGAAATCTCCTGGGGGGTTAATGCAATGGATGATAATGGAACTCCATTATATTATGCAAAAGACGATATTGGTCATGGTGACCGCTTTGTAATTGCCGATTTAAACCCAAATCGTACGGGTCTTGAATGTTATGCTATTCAACAGTCTGCTTCTGTTTTGGCAGTTTTATATGATGCAAAGGATGGCAGTCGGTTAAAAACCTGGAGTAGTTCCTCACCTTATGATGTTAGCCGTGGCGATGCCGGTGATATTGACCCCCGGTATAAAGGTATGGAATTGTGGTCGTACGCTCATTCTACCGTTTTAGATTGCGAAGGGGATGCTATCTCTGAAGCTACTACTTTTCCTCACCCTGCATTATCAATTTGGTGGGATGGCGATTTACTACGCGAAAATCTTGATGCTGCTGATGGTAACGGCTATAATCCTATTATTAATAAATGGAATTATTCGTCAAATACTACCGGCCGTCTTTTAAGTTTATACAACGAGGGTGGTTCTTATAGTACTAAAAGTCCCTATGCTGGTCGTGTTGCTTTATATGGTGATGTTCTGGGAGACTGGCGTGAAGAAATATTCTGTATGAACAGCGATAGTACTGAAATTCGTATTTTTTCATCATGGTTACCTACTACTAACAGATTATACTGTTTAATGCAAAACCCTGAATACCGTGCTTGTATTGGCCCCAAAGGATATCTTCCTTCTACCGAAGTGGATTATTATTTGGGTGTAGGAATGACTACTCCTCCAACACCTCCGGTTCTTTCTGCCAAAAGCGAATGGGTAGGCGGTTCTAATAGTAATACCTGGGATATTTCTACAACTAAAAACTGGCAGGACGAAGATGAAACTTCCAGCACTTATACTGATGGCGATACTATTATGTTTGATATTGCCGGATCAGATAATCTTTCTGTAACCTTGAATGCATCTGTTAATCCAGGGTATTTTATTGTAAATACTCCGGTAAATTATACTATTACTGGTTCTGGAAGTATTGCTGGTACTACTCAGTTATTAAAATCGGGTGAAGGTTCTTTTGCTTTTGGTGTTCCTTGTACTTATACCGGTGCTACAAAAATTCAACAGGGTAATGTATATTTTAATTCATCTCTTACTCAAAGTACCCCGGTTGTTTATAAAGACGGAGGTATCGGTGGATCCGGAACTATTACCAAAGCTGTAACTTTTAAGGAAGGCGCATCTGTAATTCCGGGTACTGATGGAACTGTAGGTACTCTTACCTTTTCAGATAATCTTACTCTGCCCGGGAATAATAAACTTTTATTTGATATAACCAGTGATTCTACAAATAAGATTAATCCTAGCGATCAAATTGTTGTAAACGGAAATCTGGTTTTAACAGATACCAATTATATTGTAGTAACAAAGGTTAACAGTGTTGTAAAAGCGGGTACCTATCCATTAATTTCATATACTGGCACGTTTACAGGAAATCTCAGTTATTTATTGGTTTCCGGACTTTCAGGCCAGAAAGTTACTTTAAGTAATACCGGTGGTGTTATATACCTTACCGTACAGGCAAGCCGTTCGCCTGAAACTGTTACCTGGGCTGGCGTTGGTACTAAATGGGATTTATTAACATCAGTAAATTGGCTAAACAATGGTGTTTCTGAAGTGTTTGTTACTAAGGATACTGTAATTTTTGATGCTACCGGAAGTGGTGAGTATAATGTCAATATTGCTGAAGATGTTACTCCCGGTTGTACTAAAGTAGACGTTTCTTCCAATGATTATAATTTTTCAGGAAGTGGCGTTATCAAAGGAACCGGAAGTTATACACAAACTGGTTCAGGAACGGTAACAATGTCTACTTCTAATACATTTACCGGTAAAGTTTCTATTACCAACGGTACTTTTCAGTTTGCCAGTGTAGCGGCAGCCGGAACTGCAAGCCCTCTTGGTGCATGTACCGATACTATTCCCGATTCTACCCTGTTATCAACCGCTAAATTAAAGTTTACTGGTACAGGCACCAGCAACTTAACAGACCGTGGAATGATTCTTACAGGTTCAGATACTATTGAAGTTTCTGCTTCATCATCTGCCATGCTTGCTATAACAGGTCGGTTAAAAGGGAATGGTAATTTGGTTAAAACAGGGTCTGGCATTCTTTTGCTTCAACCTGTATTGGGTAATTCTTATACCGGAAACACAATTATTAAAAAAGGTACTTTAAGTTTTGGAAGTACTAACTCAAATATGTATGGTTTTGGCGCCAGCACCGATACTGTTAAATTACAAGGCGGTACCTGGAGTTTATATAATAATACTTCCACAACGGATTACACATCACCCTGGTGCATTAAAGTAGATTCTGCTAGTACTATCAAAATGCCTACAAGGGGTACATTAAGTGGGAAATTATTGGGAAGTGCTGATTTAAATGTTGTTGTTTTGGGCACTCGTGGATATTTTAAAGGAGACTGGTCATCTTATACCGGAACTATTTACGCAACAACTTCAACTTCTGGTTATGAATTTAGATTAGGAAATACCTCAAAAGGCTACGCATCTACCGGATTTTATTTAGGTTCAGGCGTAATTATGAGATATGTTACTTCTAATGGTTCTGATTCATATTCAACCGGTGTTTCAATTGGAGCATTAGGTGGTGTTTCAGGTTCAACTTTAACCAGTGATGTTTGGACTATTGGAGCTAAGAATACCAATACTACATTTGCCGGAACTATTTCAGGATATTCTATTACAAAAGTAGGAACCGGAGCCTTAAGATTAACCGGAGCCAATACTTATACAGGTGGTACAACTGTTAGTGCAGGTATTTTAGCTGTTAACAATACATCGGGTAGTGGAACAGGTACCGGCGCTGTAACTGTTGGTGCAAGCGGTACATTAGCTGGTACCGGAATTATTACCGGAGCTGTTACGGTTAGTGGTACCATTGCTCCTGGCGATAGTAGTATCGGGACTCTTGTAATAAGTAATAGCCTTACCTTAAATTCAGGTAGCTATACTATAATGGAAGTTAACAAAACTTCGGATAAGAGTGATACCATCAGGCTTACCGGTGCAATTAAATATAACGGAACGCTTACAATAGTTAACAGTGGCAGTACTTCTTATGCTTCAGGTCAAAGTTTCCAGTTATTCAACGCAGGAAGTTATAGCGGTGCATTTACCACTATTACTCCTTCATCTCCCGGAACCAATATGGTATGGGATACCACTGCTCTTAGGACTACCGGAACTATTTCAATTTCTTCTACCACAGGTTTGGATAACTTGTCTTCTTCTGAGTTAACCATTGCTCCAAACCCGGTAAAAGATAAACTCGAAATTAAATTTTCAGAGCCACAGGAAGATGCTTCTTTCGAAATTTATTCTCTTGGCGGGAATTTAATATTAAAACAAAATATTACTGATTTAAACACTTCAATTGATATGTCCGGATATGCTTCGGGTATGTATATTGTAAAAGTTTTTGCATCAGGAAAAGTCAAAATAAAACAAATTGTAAAACAATAAATTTTACTGAGCCGGGCTAAATAGTCCGGCTCTTTTTTTATTTGCAACTATTTATTTAATATTCAATAGGTTTAGTACCTACTTATTTTTAAATGTTTTCAACTTAGGTTAATGAAAATTCATTTCTGATAAAAACCTAAATATCTCTCCTGAAAATAATTTGCTTTTTAGTACTTTTGCATCAGATTTTAATATTTCTTATTCCATGATATTATTTTTTGAAGGTAACGAAAAGCAAATATATGCTGTAAAAGTAAAACAATCCCTGCCAAAAGCCGATATATCCAAATTAGAATGGTTATTCAGCGGTGGGAGATTTTTAAACAGCGATTCTGTAAAAGGTTTTTATCGGGGTCCCCGGGTTGAAATGATTACTCCCTGGAGTACCAATGCTGTTGAAATTACTCAAAATATGAGTATCTCCGGAATAGAACGTATCGAAGAGTTTGCTGCCGTAGAAAGTAAATCGGCTCCTTTTGATCGTATGTTGCAGTCGGTTTACGAAAACCTGACTCAGGAAATATTTACTGTTAACAGAAAACCGGAACCAATTGTTTATATTGACGATATAGATACCTACAACAAAAAGGAAGGGTTAGCTCTCAATGCCGATGAGGTTTCATATCTTAAAGCATTATCCCATAAATTAGGAAGAAAACTTACCGATTCTGAAGTTTTTGGGTTTTCTCAGGTAAACTCTGAACATTGCCGTCATAAAATTTTTAATGGAACTTTTATTATCGATGGTGAAGAAAAACCATCCTCACTGTTTCAATTAATTAAACATACTACTAATACAAATCTTAACCGGGTTGTTTCTGCTTATAAAGATAACTGTGCCTTTTTAAAAGGTCCGGTAATTGGTTTGTTTTGTCCTAAAACTCAGGATAAACCTGACTTTTTTGAAATTCGTGATGTTGAAACTGTTATCTCTCTTAAAGCTGAAACTCATAATTTTCCTACCACTGTTGAACCATTTAACGGTGCTGCAACCGGCACAGGTGGTGAAATCCGTGATAGAATAGCCGGTGGTAAAGCTGCATTTCCTCTTGCCGGAACTGCTGTTTATATGACCTCTTATCCACGTCCTAATGGCGGTCGTCCCTGGGAGAAAAAATTTGAAGCCCGTAAATGGTTATATCAAACTCCGGAACAAATTCTTATAAAAGCATCAAATGGTGCCAGCGACTTCGGAAATAAATTTGGTCAGCCTCTTATCTGTGGTAGTTTAATGACTTTTGAACACGAAGAAGGCGGAAAGAAATTTGGTTTCGATAAAGTTATTATGATGGCCGGCGGTGTTGGCTTTGGCGTAATGAAGGATTCTCAGAAAGACCTTCCCGTTAAAGGCGATAAAATTGTATTGTTGGGTGGCGACAACTATAGAATTGGAATGGGTGGCGGCGCTGTTTCGTCTGTTAACACAGGTGAATATGCCAATGCTATTGAATTAAATGCTGTACAACGTTCAAACCCCGAAATGCAGAAACGTGCTTGCAACGCTATTCGTGCATTGGGCGAAATGGAAAATAACCCTATTGTTTCTATTCACGACCATGGTGCTGGTGGCCACTTGAACTGTTTGTCCGAATTAGTTGAAGCTACCGGTGGTGTAATTGATATCAGTAAACTACCTATAGGCGACCCAACGCTTTCTTCTAAAGAAATTGTGGGTAACGAATCTCAGGAGCGTATGGGATTGGTTTTAAAAGATAAAGATATCGACTTGTTAAAAAGAATTTCGGAACGTGAACGTTCTCCGATGTATGTTGTTGGTGAAGCTACCGGCGACCTGCTGTTTACCGTTTCTGATCCGGTAAATAATACCAAACCTATTGACCTGAAAATGGACGATATGATTGGTAATCCGCCTAAGACTATTATGCGCGATGAAACCCAAACTTGTTCTTTCGCTGAAATTACATACCAGAAATCTAAAATACAGGAATATATAGAAAACGTACTTCAGCTGGAAGGCGTAGCTTGTAAAGATTGGTTAACCAACAAAGTTGACCGTTCGGTTACCGGACGTATTGCAATGCAGCAAACAGCCGGCGAAATTCAGCTCCCTTTGAACAACATGGCTGTTGTGGCTTTAGATTATCTTGGACCTCAAGGTATAGCCATTGCTATTGGACATGCCCCGGCTGCTGCTATGATTGATCCTGCTGCAGGCTCTATTCTGGCTATAGCTGAATCGCTTACCAATATTCTTTGGGCTCCGCTTCAGGATAAAATTAAAGGTGTTTCGCTCAGTGCCAACTGGATGTGGCCTTGCAAGAACCCTGGCGAAGATTCCCGTTTGTACCGTGCCGTAAAAGCAGCCAGTGATTTCACTGTTGCTCTCGGAATTAATATTCCTACCGGTAAGGATTCTCTTTCTATGACTCAGAAATATCCTGACGGGAATGTGGTTTTTGCTCCCGGAACGGTTATTATTTCTTCAACAGCCGAAGTTACCGATATTCGTAAATCTGTAACCCCTGTACTGAAAGATGTGGAAGGATCTACCATATTATATATCGATTTTTCTAAAACGCCTTATTATCTTGGAGGCAGCAGCTTTGGGCAGATTGTAAATGCTTTGGGTAATAATACCCCTACGGTTGCTGATCCCGATTATTTCCTTAAAGCTTTTAATGCCGTTCAGGATCTTATTAATGAAGGTAAAATTCTGGCTGGTCACGATATTTCTTCAGGTGGTATGATTACTGCTCTTTTGGAAATGACTTTTGCCAAAACAACTCTGGGTCTCGATATAGACATTTCTGATATCATGGAAAAGGATATCATTAAAGTTCTGTTCAGCGAAAATCCGGGTATTATTATTCAGGTAAATGATCTGAATAATGTTGTGGAATACCTTAATTCTTTTGGAATTGAAAGTATCTTCCTTGGTTCAGTTACTAAAGAACGTGTTCTGAATATTAAGAAGGATTCCGAAGAATTCTCCTTCGATATTGATCCGCTTCGCGATTTATGGTTTAAAACCTCTTATTTGCTTGACCGTAAGCAAAGTGGCGAAGCTAAAGCTCACGAAAGATTCAATAATTATAAAAACCAACAATTATCCTATATTCTTCCTGAATGGTTTAAAGGAACCTTTAAATCAGTGGATGTTGATCCAAAACGTCGTAAACCATCCGGAATTAAAGCCGCTATTATTCGTGAAAAGGGCGTAAACGGCGACCGCGAAATGGCTTACTCGATGTACCTGGCTGGCATGGATGTGAAGGATGTTCACATGACCGATTTAATTTCGGGTCGTGAAACTCTTGAGGACGTTCAGATGATTGTATTTGTAGGAGGTTTCTCTAACTCAGATGTTCTTGGTTCAGCCAAAGGATGGGCCGGTGCATTCCTTTACAACGAGAAAGCTAAATTAGCGCTCGACAATTTTTACAAACGTAAAAATACCTTAAGTCTTGGTGTTTGCAACGGTTGTCAGCTTATGATTGAACTCGGTCTTGTAAATCCGGATCACGATAAAAAACCTGTGATGAAACACAACGAATCTCACAAGTTTGAGTCTATCTTCCTTAATGTTGAAATTCCTCAGAATAATTCAATAATGCTCGAAGATTTTGCCGGAAGCCGTCTGGGTATCTGGGTTGCACATGGCGAAGGTAAGTTTTCGTTACCTTATGCTATCAACAAATATCATGTAGCCATGAAATACGGTTACGAACAATATCCCGGAAATCCCAACGGATCTGATTATTCTGTTGCCGGTATCTGTTCAACAGACGGACGTCATCTTGCCATGATGCCTCACCTTGAACGTGCTATATTTACATGGAACTGGGCCGAATATCCTTATGCCCGTAAGAACGACGAAATTACTCCATGGATCAAGGCATTTGTTAATGCCCGTAAATGGATGGAAAACAATAAATAATAAAAAATATAGCCTGGCAGTAATTTAACTGTCAGGCTTTTTTTTAACTTTATATCACAAATTTACTAAAATCATTCCTTGTTTTAGTAATTATTTAATTTATAATACTTAACAACAATATGAAACTACTAACCTCTTTAATTTTGCTTCTTTTGGCAGTGAATAATTTATTCTCCAAACCTTCTGATATAAGCATTTCAAGTCCGGATAATAAAATAACGGTTATAGTGGGGCTCAATGCTCAGGGTACTGCTGTTTATTCAGTAAAATATACCGATTCTCTTGTAATTCGTCCCTCTTTGCTGGGTCTTAAACTTAAAGAAGCCGATTTTAGCCAAAAGCTTAAAATTTCTGATCAGGGTAAAATCGAATCAGTGAATGACAACTATACTTTGCTTAGTAATAAAAGGAAAGTATGTACATATAATGCCAACAAACGAACCATTAAATTCAGCAGTAATAATACTTTTAATTTTAGTGTTGAATTCCGGGTTTCTAATGATGGCGTTGGGTTTCGGTATTTGATGGATGGAAATGCTGCAGGCATAAAACATATCGATACTGAACTTACCACATTTCATTTTCCCGCTGGCGCTAAAGGCTGGCTGCATCCACATGCCGTTGCCCAAACAGGCTGGAGCAATACGCAACCATCTTACGAAGAATATTATAAAATGGGAATTCCGGTAGGTACTGAGTCTACTTTAGGTCAGGGTTGGTCATTTCCGGCACTTTTTCAGTCTGCCGGATGTTGGGTTCTGGTTTCTGAGACCGATGTTTTTAGAAACTATTGTGGTTCGCATCTTTCCCATTTATCCCCTAATGGAGAATATTCCATTGCTTTTCCTCAGGCTCCTGAAAAAACTACTGAGAACTCGGCACTTTATCCTGAATCGCAATTACCCTGGGTTACTCCATGGAGAATTATGGTTATCGGCCAAACTCTGGCACCCATTGTAGAATCTACCTTAACAACTGATTTGGCTTCACCTTCAGTAATAACCGATTATTCGTTCGTAAAACCCGGGAAGTCTTCATGGAGCTGGGTTCTGAAAGGCGATAACCAAACTATTTATCCTGTTGAAAAAACTTTCATCGATTATGCTTCCACTATGAAATGGAATTATTGCTTAATAGATGGTTATTGGGATAAACAAATTGGATATGATTCTATCCAGGATTTATGTAACTATGCCAAACAGAAAAATGTTGGATTACTGCTGTGGTACAATTCAAACGGCAATTGGAATAAAGCGCCTCAAACACCTCGGGGTAAAACTTTTGATCCTCAAATTAGAAGTGCTGAGTTTGAAAAATTGAGCAAAATGGGGATTAAAGGTCTTAAAATTGATTTTTTTGGCGGCGATGGTCAGTCTATGTTATCCTATTATCAGGATCTTCTGGAAAGTGCTGCTAAATATGGCCTTATTGTAAATTTCCACGGATCTACCATTCCCCGTGGCTGGACTCGAACATATCCCAATTTAGTGAATATGGAAGCTGTACGAGGATTTGAATTCCTCACTTTTGAGCAGGCCAATACCAACGAAGAACCTACGCATTGTGCCGTTCTACCATTTACCCGGAATGCCATAGCTCCAATGGATTTTACTCCGGTTTGTTTTGGTGAAATTCCGCATCGTAACCGTTTAACCAATAATGGTTTTGAAATAGCGCTGTCAGTTATTTTCCAGGCTGGGGTGCAGCATTATGCCGAAATACCTGAACGGATGTACCAACAACCCGATTATGTTCAGGATTTTATGAGAAACCTGCCTTTAACATGGGATGATGTTAAGTTTATAGATGGTTACCCGGGTGAATTTGCAGTAATTGCCCGTAAAGGGAATGGAAAATGGTACATTGCTGGAATTAACGGAACAAAGTCCGCTAAGCACATCCGTTTAAATTTAAAAAATATGGATGGAATAACCGGAGGCACTGTTATTACTGATGGAGACACCAACCGTACCTTTTCTCAATACGAAGTTAATAATACAGATGTAGATATTGAAATGAAGCCTTATGGAGGCTTTGTTCTCGAAGGGAAATAGGAAATATGTTGGTGAACCTTTAAACAACTGAAACCTTTTATTTTAATTATATGTCACCTAAACAACAACAAGCCGTAGAGGCATTCCGTAACGGGTTGAATTGCTCTCAATCCGTATTTTCTGTGTATTGCGGTCAATTGAATATTGACAAAAAGTTGGCATTATCTGTAGCCTGCGGTTTTGGTGCCGGTATGGGTCGGTTACAACTTACCTGCGGAGCTGTAACAGGTTCATTTATGGTAATTAGTGTCTATACAGGTCAAAAGTTTACTGAGAATTCAGAAAGAAAATCACAATCTTATGCTTTAATTCAGAGCTTTAGTAAAAGGTTCGAATCCATTCATAACTCTACTCAATGCCGTAGAATTTTAAACTGTGATCTTAACTCTGAGGAAGGCCGAAAATATTGTGCTGATAATGATCTTTTCCGGGTTGTTTGTGAAAAATGTATTACAGATTCTATTGCTATTATTGATGAATTGATTGAAATTTAAGACTTTTTATTATAATTGTATATGATTTTAGATGATAATGTTTTAGACGAGAATAAAGAACTTGAATTTTCTGATTGGGAAATTTTTACAAAAATTTGGACTATGCCCCGGTTGGTATTTAAGTATATCAATGACAAAAGTTATGATAAATATGTTATTTTATTGTTGATTTTATCTGGTATTTCAAAATCTTTTGATAATGCCTCTAATCAAAATATGGGAGATAACCAATCGCTTCTTATAATTATTGGAGCCTGTGTATTTGCAGGAGGTCTTATGGGTTGGATATTAGTATATATCTATGCAGGGTTATTAAGCTGGACAGGCAAATGGCTCCATGGAAAGGGAAATTCAACTGCACTCGTTAATGTTATTGCTTATGCCTCTATTCCTGGTATTCTGGTTCTTATTTTATTAGTTCCAGAAATAGCAACATTTGGTATCAATACTTTTACCAGCCATGGTGTTTCAGATGCCGGATTAAATTTGAAATTAATATGGGGTCTTTTCGCGGTAATTAAATTTGTTTTAGCAATTTGGGCATTAATTTTAGTAGTTATCGGCATATCGGAAGTTCAAAAGCTTTCTATAGGAAAATCTATTTTAAATTTAATTTTACCGGTATTAATTATTATAGTTCCAGTTTTTTTAATAGTAATTATATTTAGGTTTATGTTGTAACACCTCCCAATCGTTAATTAATCTTAATTATTGGGTTATTTTTTGGTCTAAACTATTCTTTATATATTTTTGTGCTCTTATCCTATTTCAGTCAGGTTGAAAAGATTCAGGTCACATATTAAAAGTTTCTTTACCTTTTTACTGGTATTGCTTTTTATTACTCCAATAGTAGTAAAAGGCTTACATAATCATTCATTCAATCCACATAAAAGGATCTATTCGGGCATAAACCTAATACAAGGTGTTGAACCTTGTCCTGTTTGTAGCTACGAATTTGTCACAATTGATAAGCCTCAGGTTTATGATAGTCACATAATATTACCTTTTTTATATTGGGAAAGTGTTCCCGTTTTTTCCTTTCATTATTCATCTGTTTTTCAATACAAGGCTGTTAGAGCTCCTCCCGTATTTCTTTGTTAATATTCTAATTCTTCTTACATCTTGTTTAAACGTCTTTAATAAAAATGTTTGGTAATTCTATTTATCATGCATTTGCAGTGCTATTTATTAGAATGGTTTTACAGACGTTTTCCTTAATTTATTAGTTGAGTCACCTCCTTTTTATTTATCAAATTTTACAAAAAATGAAAAAGATATTCGTATTCCTTTCTATTATATTTTTTATTCCTGTTATAGTTTTATCTAATTCTGCCAGAACTGAAATTTCCGGAATAATAACTGATTCAAAAACTCACGAGCCTATACCGGGGGCCTCAGTTTATTTTCCGGATCTTAAAATTGGCGGTATTTCTGACAGTGAGGGTAAATTTCAAATAAATAATTTACCCAAAATGAAAATTTTAATCCAGGTTAGTTCGGTTAGTTATAAAACAATAATTAAAACAATAGATTTAAGCATTTCAAGTGAATTTAATTTTGAAATGGAGTATGTTGCTACCGAGCTCAATGAGGTTGTTATTACCGGATTATCGAAAGCTGCAGAACAGAAGCGGATACCTACACCGGTAACAATTGTTGCTAAAACGGAACTAATGCAAAATTCGTCTTCTAATATAATTGACGCACTTGCCAATCAACCAGGCATTTCTCAGATTACCACCGGGTCGGGCATCTCTAAACCAGTAATTCGTGGACTTGGGTATAATCGGGTGGTTACCGTTCAGGACGATATCCGTCAGGAAGGGCAGCAATGGGGTGATGAACATGGTATTGAAATAGACCCTTATGAAGTAAATAAGGTTGAAATTTTGAAAGGTCCGGCTAGTTTATCGTATGGTTCCGATGCCATCGCCGGAGTTATTCATTTGATTTCTGCACCTTCGTTGCCCGAAGGAAAAATTGGGGGCGATGTTATTTCCGAATACCAGACTAACAACGGTCTGTTTGGTTATTCTTTTCATTTGGGAGGAAATAGTAAGGGATTTGTTTGGGATGGTCGTTTCAGCAATCGTTTAGCGCATTCATATCAGAATAAATACGATGGTTATGTTTTTAATTCGGGCTTTAGAGAGGAAGCCGGTTCTTTGCTCGCCGGTTTTAATAAATCGTGGGGGTTTTCGCATCTTCAGCTGAGTGCATACCGGTTAATTCCTGGGATTATTGAGGGGGAACGGGATAGTGCTACCGGAAAATTTACACGCATTAATTATGAAAATGGTTCTGAGGAGGAGGTAATCGTTTCTGATAAGGATTGCAAATCGTATAGTTCTTTCGTCCCTTTTCAAAAGATATTTCATTACAAGGCTGTGTTAAACAATAATTTTATTTTAGGCGAAGGAAATGTTAAAGCTACGGTGGGATTTCAACAAAATCGTCGGCAGGAATACGGAGAAAGTAAAGATGAATACGGGCTTTATTTTCTCTTAAACACTTTAAATTACGATTTACGGTATAATCTTCCGGAATTTAGTAATTTCAATATCTCTTTTGGTATTAATGGTATGAAGCAGGATTCATACAATAAAGGAACCGAGTTTTTGGTTCCGGAATATAACCTTTTTGACATTGGGGTATTTTCGATTTTGAGTAAATCTTTGGGAAAATTTGATATATCGGGAGGTTTACGATTCGATTCGCGTTCTGAAGAAGGAAAGGCGTTGTTTCTTAACAAAAGTGGAGAAAAGGTATCGGAAGAAGAAGTCAATAGTGTTCTGAAATTTTCAGCATTTAATTCTGTTTTTACCGGTTTATCGGGAAGTGTAGGTGGTACCTGGCAAATAAATAAAATATTATATACCAAATTGAATTTTTCACGGGGATACAGAGCTCCAAATATCGGTGAGTTAGGATCTAACGGTGTACACGAAGGAACATTGCGTTACGAGATAGGAGATCCGGATTTAAAACCTGAAAATAGCTTACAGGTTGATTATACTATGGGTTTAAATACCGAACATATTTCAGCAGAAATAACGGCTTTTAGTAATAGAATTAATAATTATATATTTTTGAGGAAGCTTAGTAGTATCAACGGTTCCGACTCAATTATCGAAGATTACTCCGCTTTCAAATTTGAATCGGGAAATGCCGGCTTATATGGCGGTGAAGCTCGTTTTGACATCCACCCGCACCCTTACGACTGGTTGCATTTCGAAAATTCGTTTTCTTTTGTAAACACACGGTTATTAAACCAGCCCGATTCTTCAAAATATCTTCCTATGACCCCCGCTCCCAAATGGCAAAGCAGCATACGCGTTGACATTGTAAAACTCTCGCCTTACCTCTCGCATTTTTATTTTAAGGTTTCTATGAACAAATATTTTGACCAGAACCGGATTTATTCCGCTTATGGAACCGAAACCAAAACTCCCGGGTACACTCTATTTGATCTGGGAATGGGAGGAGAATTGCGAAATAAATCGCGGGCAATTTGCTCTGTTTATCTCGGAGCTAACAATATTACCGATGTAGCCTATCAAAGCCACCTTAGTCGCCTTAAATATGCTTCAGAGAATTATGTAACAGGTAGATCCGGGGTTTATAATATGGGTAGAAATTTTACTTTCAAGGTTTTTGTACCTATTGATTTCAAGTAAGGAAGAAATCCGAACCAAGAGTCAAGAATAGACATTTACAATCTTGATTCTTGGTTCAAATTTATAATTTTTCGAGTTGTAACTCGTATGTTTTATCCATGCTCACTTTAACACTGCGTTCTTTTAAAATATTTCGGAGGGCGTTATCATTATCAATAAGTTGAACCAGGTCTTTTGAAATTGCAGTAGTATTAGTGTTTTTGATAGCTTTCCCATTCACTAATTCTAAAGAAAAAACATGACCCGAAGCATTCTTAATTCCTAAACCTTCAATTTCGTGTTTAAATAACTGAAGTTTTTGTTTTTCATCATCAGTTTTTTTTAATAACACCCGCATCACATGAGAATACTTCATCCACAACTGTAAGTATTTGCCTTCGTCTTTCATTTTTTATGTTAAGTTTATATTCTTTATTAATTATTCGTCCTATTTTATAAGACACGCAGGTGTAAATTGGGGAAGCAAAAATAGTGGCTAATTTTGAATTCAACTAATAAATTTAAAAAATTATTTTTTTTAAATCCAGTTTTTTATTTTAAAAGAATGAAAATTTTTACTATTTTTTTAGAAATTATCCATTTATGTCGAAACAATGAACACTTCCGTGAGGAACCGCATAGTTGAAAGCATTTCCGTCAATTTTCTTATTTAGGAACCTGACTAAAATCCGAATTACTCCAGCATGGGTTACTACAAGAATATTATCAGACGGTTTTGCTTTTGAGAGTATATCAGTATAAAAATTTGTGTTTATTTTGGTTTTATCTATCCCGGGGATTAGCCTGTTTTCCATGTCAATATACGACTCTCCATTAGGGCAGGGGAGGGTCAGATAATTTTCCATCCAGAGTTTTCCGTACGAGGTTTCATATATGTCGTTCCATGTTTTTAATTCCCAATCGCCAAAGTCGAGTTCTTTTAATCTGTTGTCGGTTATAAATTCTCCCTTTGAGAGTATTTGCGCCAGCTTTTTACATCTAATTAACGGACTTGATATTACTCTGTTAAAATGAATATTTTTTAATCCGGAAATAACCGGAATTATGTCATCATTAAAAGTCGCTGCCGGTTCAACATCTGAGACACCGTAACAGATTCCCTGTTCAATATCAACCTGAGTATGTCTTACCAGGTAAATTTTAGCCATATAAGTGCAAAAATGTAGAAGACAATTTCTGTAATTTGTTGTAATGCTCCGAGGCAGTCGCCGGTGTAACCTCCAATTTTTTTATAGTAATAGCGTCCCATTATCCATTGGGTAATCCATACCGGTATTATGAATGAAATAACCCAGAAAGTGCCGGTTAATATTAATGAAATAACCACTGGGATGAATCCTATAATAAGATCCGTAATGGATATATCGCCAATCACCGTTTTTGCTTTACTGCTGTTCTCGTCTCTGGCATACGTATATTTAAACATTATCACAATTAGGGTATACCGGCTTAAAGTGTGTGCAGCTATAAAAAATACTGCCTTAAAATAAATGGGCATATCATTTAATGCAGTAAAACGGAACATAAATGCAATTAACAGCCCAATTACGCCATAGGTTCCTATGCGGCTGTCTTTCATTATGTCGAGTATTCTTTGTTTTTGGTATCCACCACCAAAGCCATCGCATACATCTGCCAGTCCGTCTTCGTGCAGGGCACCGGTTAACAAAATAGTGGTAAGCAATCCAAGAAGTGTTGAAATATGTTTAGGAAGCAAAGGTGTTGTAACATACATAACTATGGCTCCGGCCACACTTACAATAAATCCTACCCAAGGCAGGTATCTCACAGATTTTTTATAGTGTTCTGCGTTTATTTTATTCGAGAGAGGTACCGGAATTCTGGAAAAATAAACAAATGAAGCCAGCAATCTTAAAAATTCATTTTTTAACATACCAAACTAAATTGAAGTAGTATCTTTTAAAACCATTGGAATACCGGAAACCATAAACCAGGCTTTATGAGCCATGGATGCGATATGTTGGTTCATCCACCCCTGGAGAGAGGTAAATGCTCTTTGTGCTTCGCTTGTTCCATGGCCTCCCATACCAATCTCATTAGAAATAACAATTAAAGTAAAGTTCTGTTCTAAGAGTTTGTTCCATTCGTCTTTAGCAATTTCAAAAGCTTTATCTGCAATGAAATTGTGGTCGGAATACAGGTTGGTTAACCAGAGTGTGATGCAATCGAGTACAACAATTTTACCGGAAAAATTGTGTGATGCTAAAGCTGTTTCTTCTTCTACTGTTGTCCATCTGGAATCTCTGTCTGCTTTATGCCTTTCAATGCGTTGTCTGAATTCATCATCCCATACCCGGGAAGTAGCCAGATAAACAGGATTATTGCAGAGCGATAAAGCTAATTTTTGTGCAAAGGCACTTTTCCCCGATCTTTCTCCCCCAGTAATATAATATAGTGTTGCTGGCATTAATTATAGTTTTTCGGTGCAAAAATATATATTTTTAATCACTAACCATTAGAATAACATTGATTATTAAGGAATAGATTGATATTTATATAAGGACGCATGTTTTCAAATAAAGGATTTTCGAATCCATTTATTTTAATAAAAAACAGTGAAATCTGTTAACAACAAATAAATTTTTTACTTTTGCTTAGTATTTAACTATTTAAAAAATGAAATTAGGGATTGCAAGTGACCATGCTGGTTATACTTTAAAGGTAAAAATTATGGAATACCTTGATAAGAAAGGTATTTCTTATGAAAATTACGGTACTAATTCTCCGGATCCTGTTGATTACTCGGTTTACGGACACAAACTGGCATCGTCAGTTGAGGATGGAGCGGTGAACATGGGAATATCCATCTGTGGTAGCGGAAATGGTATCAACATGACAGCTAATAAACATCAGGGAATACGTTCGGCATTATGCTGGAATAAAGAAATCAGTCATTTAGCCCGTTTGCACAACGATGCAAATATTCTTGCTATTCCCGGCCGTTTTGTTACTGTTGAGGAAGCTTATGCTATTGTAGATGAATTTTTAAACACTCCTTTTGAAGGTGGCCGTCACGAAGCCCGTGTTAAAAATATTCCTTTAAAATAATACTGTAACTAACTACCTTTTTATGCTCTCCAATACTTCAAAATATGCAATCCGGGCAGTCATATATCTTGCTTTGAATTGTGAAGAAAACTCTAAAATAGGGATAAAGCAAATTTCAAATGAGCTTAAAATACCTACTCCTTTTTTGGGGAAAATATTACAAACATTGGCTAAGCATAAATTATTATCTTCAACTAAAGGTCCTCACGGAGGTTTTGGCCTTTTAAAAAGTGCGTTTAACATTTCATTAATGGATATCGTTGAAATTATTGATGGTTTGGATAGTTTCAACATGTGTATTTTAGGTTTGGAAACCTGTACAGATAACGAATCACATTGTCCTATACATTCTAATTACGCATCGATTCGGGAACAATTGAAAAACCTTTTTCAAACAGAGAATATCGGTGAACTTGCCAAGCGAATAAAAGAAAGTAAAAATTCTATTGTTTTATAATTAGAGCATTTATCCGATTTAGCAATGGTTCAAAAAATTTGTAAAATATAGCTGCCACAACTGCACCAGCTGTATTGGCTAAAAAATCGAAAAAATCAGAACTTCGGTGTAAACCGGGTATTCTTTGTAATACTTCTAAAGCTGCACCCCATCCAATTACTACTATAATAGATATAAAAATAAGTTTTAGATGCGACAGATGTATTTTACTAAAATGAAGTCCATCATGTATTAAAACTAATCCAAAACTAAAGTACATTATAAAATGAACCAATTTATCTATATGAGGAATTTGTACAGTTGGAATTTTACTTCCAGACATTAGAGATAGAAATACAATTGTTGAAGCACAAAGTATTGTTTTCCAAAATGATAAAATAATTTTCATATTTACTATAAATAATCATGCAATTTATACAATTCTTATACCATTTAATAATTTATCATGGGTAGTATTTATGTACATATTCCTTATTGTACCAAAGTTTGTAATTATTGCGATTTTCATTTTTCAGCATCTCTAAAGAATAAAGCGGATCTTATTGAAGCCCTTTGTTCTGAAATAAAACTACGTAAGGATTATCTGCCGGATAAAAAGATTGAAACTTTATATTTTGGAGGAGGAACTCCTTCGGTACTTACTGCCCGCGAAATTTCAAAGATCCTGAATTGTATTTCAGGCGAATTTGATTTAAGTGGCCTGTCAGAGTTTACATTTGAAGCTAATCCTGATGATCTTACAATTGATTATTTGTCGGATCTTAAATCAATGGGAATAAATAGATTAAGTATTGGAATTCAATCTTTTTCTGACGATGATTTAAAATGGATGAACCGGAGGCATACGTCCGAAGAAGCTTATAATTCAGTAGTTCATGCAAAAGGCGTTGGTTTTTCAAACATTACAATAGATCTTATTTATGGATTACCCGTGTCGAATATATCAGTTCTGAAGGATAACCTCGATAAATTTTATTCTCTTGAAATACCTCATTTGTCAGCCTATCATCTTTCTATTGAACCTAAAACAGTTTTGGGCGTATGGCAAAAAAGGGGAAGAATTAAAGAAATTTCTGAAGAAGAAAGCGTTGCACAATATGATCTGTTACTTGAATCGTTAGAAAAACACGGTTATATTAATTACGAAATTTCAAATTTTTGTAAGGATGGTTTCTTATCCAAGCATAATACTAATTATTGGTATCAGGGGAATTATATTGGATTTGGGCCTTCTGCACATTCTTATAATGGTGTAAACCGACAATGGAATATTTCTGTAAACCAGGATTATATTGATAATATAAATAATAATAAAGCTTATTTTGAAAATGAGATTTTAACTCCAACGGATAAGTTTAACGATTATTTACTTACCCGGTTAAGGACTATCTGGGGAATTAATTTAAACGAAATAGGTGTTCTGTTTGGAGACAATTATAAAGATTATATCTTAAAAGAAATAGAGAAACTTGTTAATGCAGACCTTTTAATTATGGATCAAAATAAAATATATTTAACCAAAAGGGGCAAATTATTATCGAATCAGGTTATCACAGACCTTATATATGTCGATTAAATTAAATATATTATTAAAATTTTAATACATTAATTATTTTTAAGATACTAAGATATCCAAGATTTGCATAAATAAAAATGGATATCTTTGTCTTTTATTATTTGAGATTCCTTTAATTTTCAGGCGATGGGTGAGATTTGTAAAAATTATGTTAACTGTCCGATTTATACCGGTGTTTTAAAGGATGTTAATAAATCAGCTACCAATTATAAGGTGTATTATTGCGAAGGTGGAGAAAAGGGGTGGCTGCAATGTAAAAGATATATTGTTAAAGAGAAATGCGGCAAGTGTCCTCCTGATTTGCTTCCCAATTCCTTTAGGGATATTGAGTCAATAATAATCTCCATGAAAGGTTGTTTGTAACATATTTCACCATAAATTAATATTATTCAGTGTTTTAAGCGTTACTTTTTAATATATATTTTTGAGAACTGCTTCCTTATTTTTATTTCAATTCCACTGTAATTGTCCTTTTGAATTTTTCATAGATCTATATTTTCATTCTGTCATGAATATCGATTACTTAGTCATAAGCAACCTAATTTGACCAGAGCTATGATTTATATGTTTAAAGTAAAAATTTGGATGTGATAACCGATAAATTTGGTGACAAAAATCTTTTAAATATATGTAATACAGCAAAATAGGGGAATTACTCTATTGAACTCCTTTTGCCCTTATAGTACTTTAGCCATATCTTAAAAATTAAGGATATGGTAGTAAATAGGATGAAACATAATCTATTAGTTCATAATAAAGTAAATTTATTTAATACTAAGACTAATAGCATTAATTCGGAGGGTGAGATTAACGATATCTATCTTAATTATGTTAGGGATGAAGCTGGCCAAAAGGTATTTGATTACTATGATGAATTGGGAGTTTTTCAAACTAAAAATGTTCTAATTCTTTCATCGAAATATTCTTATTCGTATGGGCAGGATAGTCTGAATAATCTACAAACCATATTTAATCTGAAACCTTTAAATAGAATCCAAAAATTTGGTGAAACAATTAATAAGATGAATAAAATTGTTCCGGTTAACGGTTATTATATGGGTTCATTTAAAGATACTAATGTCCTTTTAAAGGAAATGGAACAGTATTATTCTAAATCTGTTATTAATGTTTGGTACAGCACATTTATTTTAATTCCATACTTTTTATTAAAGTTACCAGTCATACGTCAGTTAGCTAACGTGTTGGGGGTTAATCTTAACAAATACCTTTCATTACATGATGTGCAGCGACTTATGAAAAACAATGGTTTTAAAGTTGTGAATACTAAAACATTTGATGGTAAGAGCTATTTTATAGCTAAGAAGATTAAAAGATCTCTTAGTAGGAGAAGTTTTTTTATGAATTTCTTTACGAAAATGTCTTCAACAAAATTAATGATTACTGTATAACCTTTAAAATTAATTATATGAGAGTAATTATAATGTCTCGTATATTCGAAATATTTAAAAAGAGCAGAATATACATTTTTTTATTAAGTCTTTTGGACTTGTTATCTTTAAGTCTGGCTTATCAGTTGTCGTATGTTTTGGTTGAAAATGGTAGTTATTTGAAATATTTCTGGGAAGATCATTTATTCCTTAAATATTTTCTGATAATGGTTCCCTTATGGATCTTATTAATTATGCTTACAGGTAACGCTCAAATTCCCAGAACCAGAAGATATACACGCTTATTAATTGAATTTTTACAATTTACTTTTTTTAATTTTGTAACTTTAGGTATTGTAGCTTTAAATTTTTGGGGAAGTATTTCCTTTTTATTTGTTATTGCAACTGCGGGGTTTTCTTTATTCAGCCTTTTTGGTTTTCGAATGATTGAATATAAGTTCTTTAAATTTTTCAGGTCAAAGGGACATAATTTTATTAATGCTGTTTTGATTGGTGATGGGCAATCGGAGCTTTTTATTCAAAATATGTTGGACAAAAGGGAATGGGGTTATAAAATATTGTTTATTGTCTCTGATTCTAAGCTCCTTAAAGCTAAATTTGGCAGTACTATAAAAATTATTCCT
>WSSedL1CaDRAFT_10000408_pt1 | contig 30346 bp, 20 predicted proteins | sample WetSurSL1Cattail_FD_9464 | JGI IMG/M metagenome (IMG submission 9464)
CCGTTATCCTTATCAAACAACAGAAAATACAGGCGGACTAAATCTTAAAACTCCTTCCAACTTAAATAAATCTGTTGAGTACGATCCAATTACGCATGAATATATTTTCAAAGAAAAAATCGGGACTACTGATTACCGGGCCCCATATTCAATGACTGGTCCCGAATATAAACAGTACGAGTTAAAAAACACCAAAAAAAACTACTGGGTTGAAAAGCGTAAAACTGAAAAAGGTGATACAAAATCATCATTTCTGCCCAAACTCAATGTTGGTGGCGAAGCATTTGACAAGATTTTTGGCAGCAATACCATTAATGTGGTACCACAAGGATCGGCTGAATTAATCTTTAGCTATAACATTTCCCGTATTAATAATCCTAATATCAGTGAGAGACTCAGAAAATCCGGAGTTTTCGATTTTAAGGTAAAAATGCAAATGAATGTTACCGGTAGCATTGGCGATAAAATGAAACTTGGTATAAACTATAATACAGAAGCCAGTTTCGAATTTGAAAATAAGACAAAACTTGAATACACCGGCAAGGAAGACGAAATTATTAAGAAAATAGAAGCAGGTAATGTTAGCCTACCGCTTACAGGATCACTCATAACAGGAAGTCAAAGTTTGTTTGGAATAAAAACTGAACTGCAGTTTGGAAAACTTACGGTAACTACTCTTGTATCTCAGCAAAAAGGGCAATCATCAGTAATCGAAAGTAAAGGAGGCGCTCAGGTAAGCGATTTTGAGGTGCCCATTGATCAATATGATGCTAATAAACACTTCTTTCTGGCTCAATATTTTAGGAACCACTATGAAGAGTCATTAAAAAAGCTTCCTACCATTACATCAGGTATTACCATTACTAAAGTAGAAGTATGGATCACTAATAGAAGCAGTCAATTCGCTGATGCCAGAAATGTTATTGCATTTATGGACCTTGCAGAATCCAAACCATTCAATCATGTTAGTGAGTTTGGCGTTAATTCGTTAAGGGATGATTTACCCCGTAATGATATTAGCAAATTATACAAAAGTGTTGTTGACGATTATAGTGCCCGCGATATCAAAGCAGTTTCAACTAACTTGTCTAAACTGACCGGTCAAAACTTTTATGGAGGACAGGACTTTGAGAAAATTGAAAACGCCCGGATGTTGACAGAAAGAGAATACACGTTAAATGTCAACCTTGGTTTTATTTCATTAAACACAGCCCTTAATGCCGACGAAATATTAGCGGTAGCTTACGAATATACATATCAGGGAAAAACATACAAAGTTGGTGATTTGTCCACAGCAGGGATCGCATCACCCGGCGCATTGGTGGTAAAATTGATTAAAGCAACCAACCTTACTCCACGACTCCCTACCTGGAATTTGATGATGAAAAATGTTTATTCCATCAATGCATTTCAGCTCAAGAAAGATAATTTCAAACTCAATATATTATATCAGGACGATAAAAATGGATCAGCTGTTAATTACATTCCGGAAGATCTGACCAGCAAGGATCTATTATTGAGGACAATGAACCTTGATCATTTAAATTCCAACAATGAACCATATGCTGATGGTGTCTTTGACTATATTGAAGGTGTTACTGTAAATTCCTCAAATGGACGTATATTTTTTCCCACGCTTGAGCCATTTGGCAGCACATTACAAAAGTACTTTGATAGTAAAAACGTTCCAACAAACATTTCGAGTAAATATGTATTTAAAGAATTGTACGATTCTACTCAGACTAGAGCCCGACAATTCGCAGAGAAGAATAAGTTCAAGCTAAAAGGTACTTACCAATCCACAGGAGGCTCCGATATTCCTCTAAATGCAATGAATGTACCTCAGGGCTCTGTTGTTGTTACTGCTGGTGGACGAAAATTGACTGAAAATGTAGATTTTACCGTTGATTATACGTTAGGAAGGGTTAAGATTATTAATCAGGGGCTACTTGAATCTCAAACACCTATTAAAATATCATTGGAAAGTAATTCTTTGTTCGCTCTTCAGTCTAAAACCTTGTTGGGAACGCATCTCGATTACAAATTTTCAAACAATTTCAACATTGGCGCTACCCTTCTCAATCTTACAGAAAGACCTCTTACACAAAAAGTAAATATTGGGGATGAACCTATATCCAACACTATCTGGGGTTTAAATGGTACCTACACCACCAAATCTCAGTTTCTGACAAATCTGCTTGATAAAATACCTTTACTTAATGTGAAGGAACCATCTTCATTTACTGTTGACGGTGAATTTGCCCAATTAATTCCCGGTCATTCCAAAGCCATTCAAAAGTCAGGTACTGCTTATATCGATGATTTTGAAGGAAGTGAAACTTCAATCGACATGAAATCATTCGAATCATGGTCATTGGCAAGTACACCTGCAGACGAAGCTCTTTTTCCCGAAGCTACCCATAATAATCAATTGGATTATGGTTTTAAAAGGGCTAAATTAGCGTGGTATGTCATTGATCCTTTGTTTTTAAGAAATACTTCGGCAACTCCTTCATACATGAAAAAGAATAAAACATACCAGGGGAGTCATTTTGTGAGGGAAATTTATGAAAATGAAATTTTTAAAAACAAGGAAAATCAGACCGGATTGCCTTCCAACATACCAGTTCTCAACTTAGCATATTATCCTACGGAAAGAGGTCCCTACAATTATGATACCACCGTTAACACAGATGGATCCCTTAAAAATCCTGAAAAACGATGGGGTGGTATCCAGCGTGAAGTGCTTACCAGTGACTTTGAATCTGCCAATGTGGAGTTTATTGAGTTTTGGCTGATGGATCCATTTGTTGAGGATGTTGATAAAAAAAGTAACGGCGGTAAATTGTATTTCGATTTAGGTAGTGTATCCGAAGACGTACTGAAAGATTCCAGGAAATCCTTTGAAAATGGCTATCCGACGTCTGCCAATGCCACAGATGTTGATACTACAAAATGGGGACGAGTCCCAAAGTCTCAATCCCTTGTAAATGCGTTTAGTGATGATGCTACGGCACGTCAGTACCAGGACATAGGGTTAGACGGCCTGAATGATAAAGATGAACAGTCATTTTTTAATAATTATCTCAATTCACTGAGAAAAATAAGTGAGCAGGCCTATCAAAAAGCCTTAACAGATCCTTCTTCTGACGATTTCCATTACTATTTGGGTGGAGACTATGATGACGCAGGCGTAGGAATACTTGAGAGGTATAAAAAGTACAATGGTCAGGAAGCTAACTCTCCGGCAATTACTTCTGCTTCAGGTGAAGCTCGTTCCGGATCAAGCCTTCCCAACACAGAAGACATTAACCGGGACAATACCCTTAGCGAAGGTGAGAGCTTTTTCCAGTACCATGTTGATATAACCCGTGATAAGCTTAAAGTGGGCACCAATTATGTAGTCGATGATGTTAAGAACACGGTTGCTGATGCTAATCCCACAGAAGTTCACTGGTACCAGTTTCGCATACCAATTGCCGAATTTGAAAAATCTGTGGGCTCTATCCAGGATTTTAAATCCATCCGGTTTATGCGTATGTTTTTAACTGGTTTTAAGGATTCTGTTATTATGAGATTTGCCCGCCTCAACCTTGTACGCGGGGAATGGCGTAAATATAATCTCAGTTTTCGTCAGGGCGGTGAAAGTGTGTCAATTCCCGAAGAAAACGATGGTACTTTTGATATTTCGGCTGTCAATATCGAAGACAATGCCAATAAGAGTCCTATTCACTATGTTTTGCCTCCGGGTATTACGCGCCAGATCGATCCATCGAATCCACAACTCCTGCAACTCAATGAGCAATCCATGGTATTGAAAGTAAAAGATCTGGTTACCGGCGATGCGCGTGCAGCTTATAAAAATATCAGTTTCGATTTACGTCAGTATAAAAGGTTGCAGATGGAAGTGCATGCTGAAAAAATTTCAGGCACTTATTTAGCAGACAATGAACTAACCATGTTTATTCGCATCGGATCGGATTATAAAGACAATTTTTATGAATATGAAGTACCTTTAAAGGTAACTCCAGAACGAAATGAAAATTATGTTAATAATAATGACAATGATCGTTTGATAGTTTGGCCCGAAGAGAACCGTGTAGATATTGCCATGGAAGACCTTCAGGCTGTAAAACAGGCGCGAAATAATGATTTTAAGCGCCTGGGTTCCGATGTGTCCACAAGCGCCATTTATCCGTATGTTTTCTCCGATGGTAGAAAGGGAAAGTACTATGTGTGTGGAAATCCCAATTTAAGCAATGTACGCACTATCATGATTGGTGTCCGGCATCCTAATGATCCCACACACCCCGGCCAGTTAAAATCGGCAGAAGTATGGGTGGATGAACTTCGGGTAACTGATTTCAATGAGAAAGGAGGTTGGGCTGCCAACTTACGTACCACCACGCGCTTGTCCGATTTTGGAACCGTTACTGTTGCAGGGAACATAAGCACACCTGGTTTTGGAAGTATTGATAAGAAATTAAACGAGCGTAGTAAAGAAGAAACTTACGGATATGATGTAGCAACTAACCTGGAATTAGGAAAGTTTTTCCCAGCGAAAGCAAAAATCCAGATACCAATGTACTTTGGCATTTCGGAACTTTTCATCAATCCTGAATATAACCCGCTCGACCCGGACGTTTTATTATCAACAGCCTTACGAAATGCTAAAACACAACATGAACGTGATTCCATTAAGTATTATGCACAGGATTATACCAGGCGTAAAAGTCTTAATTTTACCAATGTTAAAATTGGCAAACAAAAAGGGAAAGCGCATTTTTACGATATATCAAATGTATCCTTAAACTATGGATACGATGAAACGTTCCAGCGAAACGTTACTACGGATCATAATCTCCTTAAGCATTACAGGGGAGGGCTTATGTATAGTTTTCAGGGTAAACCGGCAAATGTAGCTCCATTCCAAAAAGTATCCTTTTTAAAAGGAAGTGCATTTAAGTTAATTCACGATTTTAATTTCAACTATCTGCCTACCAGCTTAGGGTTCAGAACGGACGTAACCAGAACCTACAACGAAATAACCTTACGCGACCTGAATAATCCTGGTGTGCGCATGGATACCATGGTCAATAAGGACTTTTTATGGAATCGCTATTACGATTTGGGCTTTGATCTTACCCGATCATTAAAGCTCAATTTCTCAGCCACCAACATTGCCCGCATTGATGAACCTATCGGTGTGGTGAGCAAAGAATTAAAAACAGATTACCAAAACTGGAAAGATACGGTTTGGAGAAACATTCTAAAGGGAGGGCGCAATACCCATTACCAGCATACTTTTATTGTTGACTACACCATCCCTATTAACAAATTCCCATTGTTGGACTGGACCAGCGCCAGGGCGCAATACGAAGCTAATTACGATTGGAATACAGGTTTGCTGAACGACAGCTTGGGTAATACCATTGATAATTCCAATAAATTAACGATATCCGGCGAACTTAACCTGACAACTTTATACAACAAAGTACCTTTCTTCCGCAGATTACAACAAAACCAAAATCAGCAGCAGAATCAAAGGCCTGGGCAGGGTGCGCCTCAACGTAACCAACCGCAAAGCCAACAAAACCCGCAGAAAAAATATAAGACGGAGACCTATGAACGGGAAAAAACATACCTCACTGGTGGCGAGCCCAAAAGTATTACACATAATCTGGCTACCGAGGAGGTAACCATTAAGGTATTTGACTCCAAAAACGCACCAATTAAAGGAGACTTAAAGGTTATCAGCAAAAACAAGGTGACTTTTACAACCGATAGTTCCTATAATTCTGTAAGGATAGTAGTTGAGGGGAAAGTGGAAGAAAAACCTAATCCATTGGTTATTATAGCCAAATCAATTACACGTGTGATTCTTGGTGTTAAGAGTATTTCGATATCATGGTCCCGAACCGAAGGAACAACGGTGCCAGGGTATATGCCCAAAACATCATTCTTCGGACTTTCCAATACAAACGGAGTTTATGCGCCCGGTATACCATTCATACTCGGATACCAGGATAAACATTTTCCGGAAAGAGCAAAGGATAATGGGTGGTTATCAACAAGTCAATACATTAACAAACCGATTGTATTCACCTATAACGAAAACCTGAATATTCGAAGCATTGTGGAGCCTATTCAGGGTTTTAAAATTGAGCTTACTGCGAGCAGAAGCATTACGCGTAACCAAAGTGTATATTGGAATGCGGTCGACTCAATGGGTAATATAACCTGGCCGGAATATTCGCGCAACCCTCAGGAAACCGGAAATTTTAATATGACGTTCATTACCTTTTCCACTGCCTTTAGTAAACTGAAAAGCAGCAATGGTTATATGTCTCCGGCATTTAAACAATTTCAAAAATATCGTGAGATCATAGCTGCCAGGTTAGGTAAACAAACAGAAGAAAAATATAACACTACCACCAGCCAACCTTACGATGCCAATACGGATCCTTTAACAGGCGGACCAGTCGCGGACGGTACCAATGGCTATGGTTTGACCTCTCAGAGTGTTCTGATACCTGCCTTTATGGCGGCATACGGCGGCATGAATCCGCACAAAGTATCCCTGGAGAGAATCCCAACAATCTTTCAAATGTTACCCAACTGGAGGGTTAATTATGAAGGCTTATCAAAGATTGGGTTTTTGGAGAATATTACGCGATCCATCAGTCTTAATCATGCTTACCGTTGTACCTATACCATTGGAAATTACATCTCCAATCCCGATTACGACATGGAAGATATTTTGTATGCAGCTCGCGACCTTCAGAATAACTTTATTCCCAAGCTGGATGTTTCATCAGTTTCCATTACAGAGCAATTTGGACCTCTGGCCGGATTGGATGTGAATTTTAAGAATAGCCTGTCAACTAAATTTGAAATGCGTAAAAGCAGGAATATCAGCCTGAGTATGGCAAACAATCAACTGATGGAAACCACTTCTGATGAATTGGTTATAGGCGCCGGATACAAATTTACCAATGTTCAATTTAGTATAAAGTCGGGAGGTACCCAAAAAGCTTTTAAAAGTGACCTGAACCTTAAAGCTAATTTATCTATACGTGATAATAAGACCATTATTCGTCGTTTAACCGATGAGCCTGATCAGCCTGCACAAGGGCAAAAAGTAGTTACCATCAATGTATCGGCCGATTATAAATTGAGCGATAAATTAAGTTTACGTGCTTTTTACGATAGGATTGTTAATACACCATTGGTATCATTGTCTTATCCCACGGCCAATACAAACATTGGAATCAGCATCCAATTCAGCCTTACGCAGTAATTTTTGTTTTCGGTAAAATGTATTATTTTTACTTTCTCTTTGTGAAAACGAAATCGAAGCAAATCGTATCTTAAAAGAATATCACAGGGCTGTTCATTTAATTAAATAACATTCAAAACATTAATACTATGCTTATCCCCGAAAATTTAAAGTACACTAAGGACCATGAATGGATCCGAGTTGAAGGTAATCAAGGTTACATTGGGATTACAGAATATGCCCAGGAAGAACTTGGCGATATTATATTTATTGAAATCGAAACGCTTAATGAAACTATCGAAAGGGAAGAAGTTTTCGGCACAATAGAAGCTGTGAAAACGGTATCTGACATGTTTATGCCGGTTACTGGTAAAGTTTTAAAATTAAATTCCAAACTGGAAGATCATCCTGAATTAGTAAACCATGATCCTTATGGCGAAGGCTGGATGATTCAAATAAGCATCGATAATCCTGCAGAGATGGATCAATTGTTAACAGCCGACCAGTATAAGAAATTAATCGCTGCACATTGATCAAAACCTTATATTTTCAACATTAACTAAAAAATTATACCATGAAGAAATTTTCAACCTTATTTTTAATTGTTGCAGTTTTACTTTGTGCCTGCCAACCCAAAAACAAACTATCCATCAGCAAACAGCCATGGGGTCAAACTGATGGTAAAGATGTATCGTTATTCACATTAAAAAATAATAACGGAATGGTGGTTACGATCTCCAATTTCGGTGGTATTATCACAAGTATTTCGGTGCCAGATCGCAATCAGAAATTCGAAAACGTTGTTTTAGGATTTGACAGTTTAAAACAATATCTGAAAGGATGCCCCTATTTTGGAGCACTCATCGGTCGTTATGGTAACCGTATTGCAAAAGGCAAATTTACACTCGAAGGTGTTGAATACACCCTTGCTACAAATAATGGACCCAATCACCTGCATGGTGGAATTAAAGGATTTGACAAAGTGGTTTGGGATGCTTCGGAAATATCGGGTCCTGATTCTGTTGGATTAGAGCTAACATACTTAAGCAAAGATATGGAAGAAGGTTATCCGGGAAACTTAAAAAGCAAAGTAACTTATGTGTTGAATAATAAAAATGAGATTAGCATATCCTATCAGGCTGAAACAGATAAGCCAACAATTATAAACCTTACTTATCATGGCTATTTTAATTTAACAGCCGGTAAAGAAAATATTCTTGGCCATGAACTTACAATGACAGCTGATTCCATGACTCCGGTTGATACTACTTTGATACCTACGGGAGCTATTACTGCTGTTGCAGGTACTGGTTTTGATTTTACCAAACCTCACACCATTGGTGAAAGAATCGCTGGAATAAGTGGCGGTTATGATCATAATTTTAAACTTAGAAGAAACGACTCAGGATTATTATTGGCTGCGGAACTTTATGAACCTAAGTCGGGACGTATGATGCAGGTTCTTACTACAGAACCAGGTTTGCAATTTTATTCCGGAAATTTCCTCGATGGCAGCCTTACCGGTTCCGGAGGTATTGTAATTCAAAAATATTTTGGACTTTGCCTCGAAGCTCAACACTATCCTGATTCTCCTAACGAACCAAAATTTCCTTCAGTGGAGCTGAAACCCGGACAAAAATATTCCCAATTAACGGTTTATAAATTTTCAACTAAATAAACGGTAGTGCACAGGCAATTGTCTTCATATAGTTTCGAATAAACCAGAAGGGTTGAAATATTTATAGCGTGGATATTAATTATAAATGCATTAAAAGCCCTGTAGGGGCTATATATGCTAGCCCAGGGCATCGCCCTGGGTTAATATATATAGATATTTTGCGCCGTGGATGACTTTACCCAAAAGGTAAATCTTTTATTCGGCGCTAAGGCTCATTACTCTTATTAAGAGGCCTATTTTTGTGAGCCAAAATAATTCAGGGCTTCGATTAATTGGCTATCGTGGCTCAAATAAAACTTCGTTTTTCCTACCCAGGGCGATGCCCTGGGCTAATATATGCAGCCCTTTCAGGGCTAAAACACAGCAGTCTAATCTATTTTCCCTTACTTGACGGCTAAGGTAGAACCTTAGAACCTTGTCCGAACTCATTCGCTTAGTTGCCAGTTACCGAACTCATTTCTTTTTTTCGATTTCATTATTGAACGAGACCTCTTTTTTAGCATAATCTTAAACAAATCCCCACCCAAAAGTTGCAAGCATTATTTTTTTTTGTAACTTGTTCATATAATTATAAATAACTGTGTCTTTCCGCCTCCTGGTACAATCAAGGAGATACAGCCTTTTCATTAGTTTTACCTTTCTGATCTTCCTATTTAACTAACTTTTAAAACATTACTGTTATGAAAAAGCTACTTTACACTCTTTTCTTCGTAAGTTTGAGTTTGACATTATTTGCACAAGCTCCCGCCAATGACATTGAAAATTTGCAAAAGCAAATTACCTCACTAAAAAACACAAATCTTAGACTGGAAGGACGCTTAAAACAACTTGCAAAAAACGCAGCTAATGTCAGTGACAGTTTGCAAGCGCGTTTAAAGGAAAACGACGCTCAACTCAAAGTTTTATCTGACTCGCTGGCAGCAAAGGTTTCGCAAATTAATACACTCAAAGCTGAAGCTGAACAATCCAAAACAGACATTCATTCCATTGCAGCTTCTAACACCATCCAGTATGTTTTTTTCCTGGTGGCTTTAATCCTCATTTTGGCTGTATATTTTATGTTGGCTAAAAAGGTTGATAAATCAGAGGGAGAAAATAAAGATCGAATAATGAAGACAAGGGAGGACCTTGAACTCAAAGTTACCAAAACTGGTAATGAGCTCCAGTCCGATTTATCCGAAGCTAAGGCAGATTTACAAAGTAAAATCACTGATCTTGGAAAAAAGATATCAGCTATCAAGGTCAAGGAATAGAAATTAACTCATTCGTTTTATGTAATCAACCCTGTCAGGTTTCCAAAGCCTGATAGGGTTACATTTACCCAATTCCATTTATTTGGCATAGTCGCAAGCAACCAATTACATGAATATAAAACAACGGAAAGGAGTCCAAACTGAAGATAATTCAAATCATAAATAAAAATTGATTTTGAGTATTATCTTTGCCCTCTTATTTTTTGAGGTACTTACTATGGTTTATCCCGAGATTTATCCTAACGTGAAGGGACTTATATTTGATTTGGATGGTACACTTGCGGATTCCATTCCTACTCACATTTATTGCTGGCACCAGGCATGTAACAGCTTTGGATACAAGTTTAAAGAAGAAATGTTGGAAGAAATGACTGGCATGCCCACGCGTACATTTGCAGAATACATTAAAAGAGACAGTGGATGTAATCTTTCTGTAGAAGATATTATGACACTAAAGCAAGATCAATTTTATCGATTGGCGCATACCATCAAGCCATTTAAAAAGATGTTCGATTTTGTTATAAGCAATCATGGCAAAATTCCCATGAGCATTGGTACCGGTGGAAGTAAAAGAAGTGCTTCGCTTATTTTGCAGGCTATTGGTTTGCGAGAGTATTTCAATATCGTGGTAACGTCCGACGATGTTATCAAACACAAACCTGAGCCTGATACTTTTCTCAAATGTGCAGAACTTATGAATGTTGCTCCCGGATTTTGTCAGGTTTTTGAAGATGGTAAACCTGGTATGGACGCTGCGCGCGCCGGAGGAATGATGGTGACTGATGTGCGGGTGTTTTATTGAAGAAAGTACGTAGAGTGCCTAAAGTGCCTGGAGTACTTAATGTTGATGTAACTCCAGGCACTCCAAATTCTAGGCACTCCAAACTTTAGTTTTTAGATACTCCAGCACTTTCAAAACTAGCCATTTCATTTAAGAACGAAACAGCCGATTTAATTACCGGATATGCTACTGCGGCTCCGGTACCTTCACCAAGTCTCATGTTTAGGTTAAGCAATGGTTTTGCTCCCAGAAATTCCAGCATTAATTTATGCCCTTGTTCATCCGATTGATGACAGAAGATGCAATTTTTAACAATTTCTTTGTTAAAATGATAGGCGGATATCAATGAAGAAGTGGTGATAAAACCATCCACCATGATAATCATGCCTAATTCGGCTGCCTTAAGCATGGCTCCTGCCATCATGGCTATTTCTAATCCTCCGAATGTTGCGAGTATTTCAGTAGGAGAGGAGGTGGTATGTTTTTCCAGTGCTTTTTGCAGAATCGCCGTTTTGCGTTTCAAACCTTCATCATTCAGGCCTGTTCCCCGACCAACACATTTTTCTATGGGAAGATTGCAGAATTTACTCATCAGCAAGGATGCTGAAGATGTGTTTCCAATACCCATTTCGCCAAAACCTATAATATTGCAACCATCCTGATATTGTTGCTGTACAATAAGGCCACCTTGTTTCATTGCTTCAAGGCATTCTTCTTTTGTCATGGCCGGTTGGCGAAGTATGTTTTTGGTTCCTTTACTTATTTTGGTATGAATAAGTGGCAGACTGCGATCAAAATCAAAATCGACGCCTGCATCAGCTACTAATAGTTTAATATTGTTTTGTTTACAGAACACGTTGATGGCTGCTCCACCATTCAAAAAATTCATCACCATCTGCATGGTCACTTCTTTTGGAAAAGGGCTTACGCCTTCTTCAGTAATCCCATGGTCGCCGGCAAAGACAACAATGGTTGGGTTCTTTAATTCCGGTGAAATTGTATTCTGGACATTACCTATTTGTAATGCAATTTCTTCGAGTACTCCAAGTGAACCTAATGGTTTGGTCTTGTTGTTAATTTTGTTTTGTAATTGTGAAAGCCTTGAATCCATTTTTTAGTTTGTTTTATGGTTTAATTATAAAAGTATCTTGCTAGCGCGGATTTCAAATCCGTGCTTAAACATTAAAGACTTGCGTTATAAAATGCCCATTCTCATTTTATTTTAACACTTATCCCCGACACCATCAGATAAACTTCATTAGCCTTCTTCGCAATGTATTGATTAATAATACCTTGTAATTCAACGAATTTACGTCCTGATTCTGTTTCGGCATGAAGACTCATTCCGATTTCATTGGTTACGGCAATCAGTGTAAAATCCTTCTTTATCAATTGTTCCCATTCGTTCTGCGCTTTGACTATGGACTTATCACAATCATAGTTTTGCTCCGCAAAAATATTGGTAAGCCACAACGTAATGCAATCGACCACCACTACTTTGCCATCAAGGTTGTGCCCCGAAATGTTTATTTCTTCCTCAATGGTAGTCCATTGCTCATTACGTTCGTTTTTATGACGTTCTATTCTATTGGCAAAATCATTATCCCACACTTTTGCGGTAGCCAGATAAACTGGACTTGAAGAAAGACTAAGGGCCATTTTTTGCGCAAAAGCGCTTTTGCCAGAGCGCTCTCCGCCGGTTACGAAAATTGATTTAAACATGGGCTATTGTATGAAGAATTTAAAAATTTAGCTTTATTTCTGCCATATAATTTCTGCCAGGCATCGGGTAGTTAGCCACGGCCATATAATTTTTATTCCAAAAGTTATTGATCATAACTTCAAAATTTAAGCGAACTTTATTCAAATTAACAAATTGACTTATAGCTACATTGCCAAGCGAATTGCCATCCATTTTTCCCATGTTCCCGATTTTTGTATATTGATCTGACACAAAAAGTTGCTGATACAGGAAAGTAAATCCGCCGTACTTAAATGTTGCTCCTATAACAGTTTTATCTTCGGGGACATATATTAAATGCTTGTGCGTTTTCCTGTCGCTTGCGTAAACATAAGTATTGATACCTTTTAGTCCAAACGAAGCTTTATGAATTTTGAATGTAAGCGCAAGCATGTTCTCAACACCATTCATTTCAGCCTGATCAATATTATAAACTGTCCAAATAAAATCATTTAGCGGAGCCCAATTGATCCAATTGTCCATTTTGCTTTGGAAATAAGTTGAAGATGCAGAAATGTTTATACCATCAAGTTCTTTATTAAAATCTAATCCGGCTTCATAGTTCGTGCCACTTTCCGGTTTTAGATCCGGATTGCCAACAGCATAAGCATTTTTAAAATACAAATCGTTAAACGAAGGTAACCTATAGTTTTTTGATACATGTCCCCTGATTGTTAGTACATTGAATAGGACTTGCTCAATCCCGCCTGAATAGGTTAATGGGATTAAGGCACCATTCACGGATTCTTCCCGAATATTTAAGGACATCTGAAAGCCTTTAACAGGACCCAGCTTTATTGAAGAAAAAGCAGCAGACCGATTACGTACTTTTAGTTTGGAAAAGGTACTAGAGGTTGCTTCCTCATAAGTGTAATTGACTCCAAGATTCAATTTGATAAATTTTACCGGCATAAAATTACTTTCTATCTCTGTAATGGAAGAAAGATCTTTATTATATGAGGTATCCCAACCAGCAGGATTTATGTAATCGAGTTTACTGCCAAACAATCCGGTGCGTGCCCAAACGGAAACCTTGTTGAGCTTAAGGCTCCATTCTGCAGCACCGCGCATAATCCTGTCCTTTTGGTTTGCATTGGCATTGACTTTCGATGCAACCTCATATAGTGTAGGTGCAATATTTTTTTCACAGTTTTGATACCAAAAATGCAACGTAACTTGTTGTGATTTTGAAATATTATAAAATTGATTCATCATCAATCCATACTGTTTGGCGTTTGCATTTGTCTGTTTCGCTTTAATTAGAGTGTCAGTTGCTCCATGGTAATTTGCCTCGTATGGGAAGTCGTTTTTTGCATTGTAATAAAAAGCTTTAACGTAAGTCGCTGATCTTTTATTACTATACGAGACTTTTGCATTCGTCATGTATTGGGAAAAGCTCCCGACAGCATTACTAACTTCGCCGCTAAACCCCTTATTAAAGGTTGCTGCATTTGATAAGTGTATCACTCCACCAACAGCTCCACTTCCGAATAGAGCGCTTTCACCTCCCATCTGGACTTTGATGTTTTCAAAGAATGCGGTTGGCAACTGGGCGACATCGGTCCCCGTTGTTTGAATATTTTGCATGTTGAAACCATTCCATAAAACAGGTGTTCTTTTTTCGCTGGTTCCCCTGCCCGAAATAGAAGACGCTCCGGCGCCATAAGAAATTATTTGCATTGGGGTATTTTGGTTTATCACATCCTTCAGGTATGAAGAATGGTTAATGTTTTTTGTTAAGGAATCGACAAAAATGACCTCGTGTCCGATATTGAAATTTTTTACCCGATTACTGGTAATGGTTACATCCTGTATATTTACAATGGTATCCAACTGAGAAAAGACGGGCATTGACAACAATAAACCCACAAATACGATACATACTGGTGAAGAAAGAATACGTTTAAAAATCATAACAAATAATTTAAATGTTTAACAATAAACTATTTGTAGCAAAAGGATGAATAAAGACCAGAAATGATTCGTCTAGAATAATCAGTCTGATTTTCGCTTTTATCCCGAAAGCTACGAAAAAGCAGTATTTATTATGGCAGGTCTTCTGACTTACTCCCTTTTAGCTACCTTCCCAACCGTCAGATGACAGTCAGTGGCATGTAGTGCTAAAAAATATGAAGCTTACAGCAGCGGGTACTGTTCAGGTCTTACACCTGATTCCCTTTAGCTCATCCCTGAAAATTGGATTAGCTCACCATTATGCCGCAAATATATAAAAAAATATGTGGGTGGAAGGATGTGTTTATAACTTTTTGATAAGATGTTTCAAATGCTATCGAAAAACCTGATCATTAAATTGCAATAGTCAACAAATTCGGTGAATGGCAAAGTCTCAAATTTGTCAAAGATGTCATGATATGCTTTGATACCTCCTTGAGTGTATATGTAAAAACATGGAACTCCCTTTTGATAGAAGGCACAGTGGTCACTATTACAAGCTTCTCCTCGTATGTCTACTTTAGGCAGGAGCTTGTATTCTGTGTTAATCATGGTCAATAGGTCAAATTTGTCCTTAAATACACTTCCATTGACTACCCTGATACCTTCTTCTCCTGTGCCGGCTAAATCAAAATTGATCAGAAACTTAATGCTTTTAAGATCTATTTGCGGATGATCAGCAAACTCCTTTGCACCCAAAATACCCACCTCTTCTGCTGACAAGGATATAAAAACGATGGAATATTTAGGTTTGTATTTGGAGTAATATTCAGCTAAATTTAGGAGCATTGCAACGCCACTGGCATTGTCATTAGCTCCCGGAAAGTAAGTTTCTTTTCCCATATTGCCCAGGTGGTCATAATGGGCTGTAATTGCAATAAACGAGTCGGGTTTCAGGCTGCCTTTGATATAGCCGATAATATTTTGGGTCACATATTTTTTTATGAATGTGCTTTCTATAATAATTTCAATCGAATTAAAATCACTTAGGTCGATATCCTTATTAATCATTACAATTGGCCTGACATTTTGAAAAGTTGAATTCTCCCAGTTTAACTTTTCTTTCGTAAAAACAATAATGCCTTTACATGAAAATTGGGGACTATATTCCAGAAATGAGATATAATCTTCGATCTTCTTATTTAATTCTTTATTCTCTGTAAGTTTTTCTGTTGCATCAATAAGAATAAAACTATCGTGTGCCTTATTGATGATGTTAATTAATTTTTCCCGGGAGTCAAGCTCCTTCTTCTTGATTTTTATGATGCCATATTTTCCTTTAATACCTGGAGAAGAAGCCTCGATAAGGTAATCAATGGCGGGTTTTAACTTTTCACCATTTACGATTAAAGATATTTCGCCAGGAAATGTATTAATCTGGATATTAAACTTTTGATAATAAGACTTTTGGATAGGTTCCAAGCCTAATCTTTTATATTCGCCTGAAATAAATTCTGCAGCCAAAAGATTACCATTTCCGGTGTAGCCTCTTCCTTGTAATTCAGGTGAAGCTAATTTCTCAACAACAGATTTCGCATATTCAATATTCTGAGCATATGAAACTTTAGTGAGAATCAGAAAAGTTGAGAGGATGCATAATTTCTTCATAGATGTTCACTGCGTTAATAAAATCATTTGTATATCCGTAATGCGCCGAAAATATATACTCGCAATCAGGTATTTTTATTATTTTATCTATCGATTTGAGGGCTGTTTTAGTATCCATATTGAAGAATTCATTAAACCTGCCGACTTTACCATTCTTTAAGCTTAAGGCGTCTCCTGCAAATAAGTATTTTTCATTTATCAAATAGCACATGGAACCTGATGTATGCCCTGGAGTCAGATATCCCTTAATGGTTACATTTCCGATGTTTAAAATTTGTTGATCAGCAATTAGTGAATATTCCTTAGCCTCAATCTTATTTCCAAAAATTAAAAATCTCGATTTTTTACCGTTTATCAATTGTTCTTCTTCCCTGGAAAGATAAACTTTAGCATTTTTAAATAATTTCAGTGCGGCAACATGGTCTCCATCCGTATGTGTCAGGAGCACAGCAATTATTTTGTTGGGGTTGATGTTAAGCTTTTGAAGCTCTCCTGAAACAACTTCCAAATTATTTCCGGCATCAATGGCAACATATTGATCACTATCTTTAATCAGGTATAAATTTGAAAATGAATCCTGAATCGAAAATATGTTCTCAACGATTTCCTTTGTTTCCACCGGAGTCATCTTTTTTATTTCCGACTTGGCTTTTATCATGTATCCGCCGAAAGAAAGAGCGATTATCAAAATAATGATACCAATTCCCAGTAAAATTCTTTTAAGTAACTTTTTCATATCTAATTAAATTTTAAATAATTATGTGAATTAAAAGTTGAATTCCACATCTCTATAACTGTGCCATCTGAAGGAACTTGCCATCACTTCAGCCAGCTTAACAATTATTATTTTTCTCAAATAATTCCATCGATATGGCTTTCTCAGGACATGTTGTTACGCATAATCCGCAACCATAACAATGATCTTCTTCTATCGCAAGTTTGTTGTTGTGAATTGATCTTGCATCAAAAACACAGCGATCAATGCATATTCCACAATCATTACATTTGTCAAAATCTGTTACAGCAATATAATCCGAATGAGCAATAAAATCACTTCGGTGATACTTCTTTAAAAACTGTAAATCGTGGCAGCAACATACACAGCAGCTGCAAAGTGCATAAATGTATTGCTCAGGATTGTATATGGTCAGATGAACCAATCCATGTTCATTCGCTTTTTCCAAAACAATTTTGGCTTCATCAATGGTTACTTGTCGTCCTTCGCCTTTCTCAATGTATTGATCGGCAGCATCATTAACCAGAAAGCATACATTGACCGGATTATCACAACGTTTGAACAATGTTCTGCAATCACAATCTATCAAAAGAAATATTCTTGAGTTACGAAGAATTTCAATTGCCTGAGCTGTAGGTAATATCCATTGTTTGGACTCCAATGCTTTGTTTACCGGTACAACTTTGGAAGAAAAAGGAATTTTACCATCCTTGATCCATTTGTCATATCTTACCAAGCGTTCTTCTAACCAGTCGTTGGGATTGATGTGGTGCATGTTTACTGTCGTTTTTGAGATACCTGCAGTTCAAAATTATTGAATTAAACCTATATTACAAATGAAACTATAAGGATTTGACTTTTATGAAATGCTTTGGATTTAAGCGAAACTCTTGAATTCTCTATATTGAACCTTGGGTTTTTTATTAAAAAAGATTATTTTTGTTCTTCCTCTTTAAGATGCTTCTGATGTTAGGTCAGATTAGTCATATTTTGCATTAAAAATTAGAAGGTAAAAAACATAATAAATACTCATCCATAAACTAAACCTAAATCCAAATATGCCTCCATTTAAATTAACCTACAAATTTGTCATTATCGGAGCAGGTGTTAGCGGTTTGTCAACTGCTTTAGAACTCTCCAAAGTACATCTGGGTGAAATTTTAATTCTAGAAAAAGATGATTGCATTGGCGGATTATGTAAAACCATCAATAAAAATGATGCTTACTACGATTTAGGTGCTCACACCATCCGTTTTCAAATTCCGGAAAAACAGCTCTTGTATATTGACGAAATAACAGGTTCCAAAAGCATTCAACACAACAGTGGAAGTATGTTACGGTTAAAGAATTCCTTTATTTCTTATCCTGTTAAATCATTACAATTCTTTCTTTCGTTGGGTATTGGCGAATCATTAATGTATGCGGTTTCCCTGATAAAAAACAGGTTACTAGCCTTGTTTAAAAGCGAAGAAAAGAAAAATCCGGATTATGAAACCAGTTTGATTAATAAGTCGGGCAGTCGGGCCTATGAAACCTTATATGGCCCTTTTGCAAGGAAAGAATGGGGTTGTGAGCCCAAAACTATTTCGACGTCTGTTATGAGGTACCGCATGTCAATGAACCCAAGCGATGCGTTTAATCGTTTGTTCAAGAAGGATAGTGCCAATTATTATTACATGAATCAAGGTATTGGGGATTTTGCCAAAGGAATCGGAAAGAAATTATCTGATAACAAGGTTACCATCTTCACTGGTATCGAAAGTTTTGATTTAAAGAATGAGAAGAATATTCATCAGATCCAGTTTTGTGTGGCTGATTCAGTCTCCAAATCAAAATCACATTTCCTTACCATAACCTATGAAAAACTAATCTCCACCATACCAATTGAGGAACTTGTGTTGAAACTGGATCCGGGCAAAGCCATGGTTGAAGTTGCCAAAAAAGTGAAATGGAGAGGGTTAAAACTTGTTTATATTCATATAGAGGAAGAACCTCTTTTACCTGGTGAAACTTTCCATTTTCCTGAAATTGACTATATTTTTAACAGAGTATCCATACCTAAAAGGTTTTCAAATCTCATGCAACCCGACCAGAGTTATACCAGTTTTGTTTGCGAAATTCCTTGCTCTGAAGGGGATGAAGTGTGGAAAATGACTCCGGAGACATTATATGCAAAATGTTTTAAAGATTTAGTTAAATCAAACCTTATTAAAGGCAACAAGGGGATGCTTATTCCAAAGAATTTTGTGATTGATTTAAACAAAGTATATCCTTTGTTTACCCATGACTGGCAGGATAATATAAGTCAACTACTTGATTATTTGCAGACCAATCACAAATATATTTATACTAGCGGCAAAGGTGGTTTTTTCATACCATCTTCTATGGATCATTCCATTGATATGGGACTGCAGCTGGCACAGAACATTACTGAAGGAAAAAATCCTGAGAATTGGTATAAGGCAGTAATGAGTAATTAGTCTAAAGTATAAAGATGTTCCCAATGATTTAGAAATTATGAACAGTAGTCAATAATCCAGTCATCCAGCAATCCACTTCACATTTAACAAAATTTAAGATTGGTCAACTGAAAAACTTAATAATTTCGCACGCTGAATTTAGAATAAAAACCTATGGCAGAAGAGAAAAAAGAAAAATGGATGACCTACTTGGCATTAACTACGGTATTGATAGCTGTATGTGCGACACTATCAACTTTTAAAGGTGGTGGTTTTGGTAGCCGGTCCTTATTAAACCAAACGCTGGCTTCAGATCAATGGGCCTTATATCAATCAAAAAGCATCAAGAGTTATATTTTTGAAAATCAAATTGATAATTTAGAACTTCAGCAGGATTTAATTTCTAAATCTGCAACCAAGGAAGATATTGCAAAATATCAAGCTAAAATCAACGGTTACAAGGGAAAAATAAAGCAATACGAAGTTGATAAGGTAGTGGCTATGCAAAAAGCTCGTGCATTCGAACAGGTGAGTGCAACATCTAAAAGGCATGGTGACGCCTTTGGTATTGCCGTTATTTTCCTGCAAATTTCCATTCTTTTATCTTCCATTGGGGCTTTAACAAAAAAGCGTATGGTTTGGTACCTAAGCCTGGTCGTAGGAGTTATGGGAGTAGTGTACTTCCTCAATGGATTTTGGATGTTCCTTTAAAGTAGATAGTGCTACACAATTTTTATTGATTATTCTCTAGGAAAGATATTTATTGATTATTCTCAGAATCAATTCGATTTCGACAGGTTTTGAGATGACGTCTTCGCAGCCTGCTTCAAGACATTTTTTTCTGACTTCGTTAACCTGAAAAGCAGTTTGTGCAATAATGGGAATTTCATTTCGAAATGATTTTATTTCACGGGTAATTTGGTATCCATTTCTTTCAGGCAATTTTATGTCCATGAGAATCAAGTCGATTTTGTTAATTGTTTTGCATAATTCCAAAGCCTGGCTACCATTTTCGGCATGGAGCAACTGTGCCTGAGTTTTTTCAAGCAATGCTTCGATAAACTGGTAGTTTACCGCATCGTCTTCAACTACAAGAATTACTTTATCTTTCCAATTTGGCTCCAATCGTTCGGCTTCATGGTGTATAGCTGTTTCAGAGTGCAAGGTTTCGCTTAGTTTACCTGTTTTTTCAACAGGTAATGTAAAAATGAATTCATTACCCTTGTCTAATTCTGAGGTAAAGGTAATTTTTCCACCAAGTAATTCCACAAGGTTTTTAGCTATAGTCAATGCCAGGCCGGTTTCAGCTATGTTCTGGTGAGTAATATCCTCAAACTGCCAAAAGTAATCGAAAACATTTTTTTGATCTTCTTTATTCAGACCAATGCCAGTATCAATGATAAAAAATTCTATCGTTTTTGGATCTTTGATTGAATATCCGAATCTGATATTCCCTTTACTGGTATTGCGAATTGAAAAAGCAAGTATGTTGTTAAAAATTTGTTGTATGCGACCAGGATCTGACTGAATCTGCCCAAATTCCTCCAACGAATTTTTTTCCACTATAAGTTCTACTTGATCCTTTCCGGCTTTCAGTTTTTTTTGTAAGGTCGACGAAAATATTTCATCCATAAATTCGTCCAATTTTATTGGGGTATAACTTAATTCGAGTTTACCTGTTTCTATTCTGGAAATTTCAATAAGATCATCTATTAATGACAGTAATTGCTGCCCTTTTTCGTTAATAATCCGGGAATATTCAAGTTTTGTACTGGCATTAACACTTTCCATGCCAATAAGCTCGGAGAAGCCAATAATAGCATTCATAGGAGTACGAATGGCATGGGACATATTAGCTAAAAACGTGGATTTTAATTTATCGGATCTTAACGCTATTTCGCGGGTTTTATGTAATTCTTTTTCTAGCTTTTTATTTTCCGTTTCTAAATTGTGAATTAGCTGGTCAAGATCATTGTCGGGTTCTTGTTCATTCATAATCAGATAATTACATTGAAGTAAAACATTCTAAAAACGACTATAAACAAATGTAATTATTTATCATGTAATAATCAATATTTTGAATACCTTATTTAAAACAATTCTACTTCAATATTTTGAATAAATGCAGTGTATGTGTGTTCATCATCAACCTTTGCTTCGGAGAGTAATACTAACACAGAAACGTCCTGACCATCTTTATTGGTAATTTTAATCTCTTTACGTTGTCCAATCATTTTGTTGGTTCCTGGAGCCACAAGCCGCGAAATGAATTCGTCATCTTTTATATTTTGTTCAGTAAATAAAATGCTGATATTCATTCCAAGGATTTCTTTTCTTTGCATACCCCACAGTAATTCGGAGGATTTGTTAAAGAATTCTATTCTACCTTCCTGGTTAATGGTAAATATTGCATCCAGAGCACCTTCAAGGGTTCTTTCGTTGCGTATTTTAACCTTTTCAATTTCTTTATATTGCTGTTCCATTTCAGCTTTAGCTTTATCAAGCTTACGGCTTAAGTCGGCCCCAGCCTGACGGAGTTTTTCTTCCTGAATTCTTAATTGTTCGGTTTGTCGTTGCGACTCAATTTCCATCAATTTTTCTTTGGTAATCTCATTGGATATGTAAATTACCTTGTTAACGACCTCTCCATACATGTCATTTACAGCGCTTAGGGAACCACGGATCCAACGTTCTTCACCTGTTTTGGAAATATGTTTAAGTTGTCCCTGAAAAGAATGTCCCATGATTACATTTTCCCATATATCCCTAAATGTATTTAATTCTTCTCTGGGAATAATATCGAAAATGGTTTTGTTTGAAATTTCCTCCATGGTAAATTCCATGGTGGTTAAAAAACGCTCATTACAATCGAGTGTATCACCCTCAGGACTATATTCGGCTTTCAGACTCGACTTGTTCAAGGCATCGATTTGCGCTTCGAAATCGAGGCTTTGTTTTTTCTGATCAGTAGTGTCAATGGCAAGGAAAAGAATACGCTCCACTGAGTTATTTTTCTTAACACAAGTGAACGTTGCCATGGTCCATAAATCCTTATTTTGCTTTGTTTGAAGTTTTACATCTCCTTCAAAGTGTTCCGATCCGTTAATCAAACTATTCCAAATGCTATCAAACCATTCACGGTCTTTTTTATTGATGAACATTGAAATGTGTTTACCATCCACATCCATATTATCCGTATACCCAAGCTTTTGAACAAATTTATCGTTGGCATAAATCAGTGTGCCATCAGGTAAAAATTCAGACCGTATCAGTGTATGGTTTACAGAGTTGGCAAAAGTGATGAATTTTTCATTTTGTCGTGCAGCCTCTTCTTGCGTAGCCTGAAGCTCTTCCATATTCTGCCTCATTTGTTCTTCCTGGGAGGCGAGTATTTCTGCCTGTTCCTGCGATTCGTGCAAGAGCGAAGAAGTTCGCAGGTTTATTTTTACTGTTGATATAGTTGATGCGATGCTTTCAGCAACTTTTTCGACAAATTCGATTTCAAATTTTTCAAATGCTTTAAATGAAGCAAGTTCAATAACACCATGTATTTCCTCATTAATAATAAGGGGTACTATTAAAAGACTGCGTGGATTTGCCTTCCCTAATCCTGAGGTGATTAGTACATAATCGTTAGGGGTTTCGGTCATATAAATGGTGCGTTTTTCAAGTGCACAGGTGCCTATTAAACCATCACCCCATTCAATTCGTTTATCAGCAAACTTTCTGCGATCGTAAGCATAACAGGCTGTCATTTCAAAGTACTTCTCATTACCGCTTTCCTGAAGAATAAAGAATCCGCCTTGGTTTGCCTGTATATATTTTACAAGGTTGTTGATAATACTATAAGATAATTCTTTTATATTGTCATTGTTGTTTCGAAGTAATTCGCTGAACCTAGCTAATCCTTCGGCCACCCAGTTTCTCTGATCATCTTCTTTACGCCTGTTAACTTCAACCTGTTTGTTGTTTTTAAGGTTATTACGAAGTTTGATCAGCGATTGTCCAAGTTGATCGTTCTCATCTTGCAGATCATAGGAGGCATCCAGATGGTCATTCATTAAGTTATGTGTAAACTCAAGCACTTTATGAGATTTACGAATTTCCTTTTTTAGTAAGGATTCGGTATCATCTATATATTTTCCATATTTTCTGCCAAGATAAATTCCGGTTAAAGCCAACAAAACGGGCAAGCCATCAAATAGGCCTAAAGCGGGAAATTGCATATGAAGAGCAATAATACCGTGTAAATTGAAAGGTTGTCCGATGTGTATAAGTCCCCAGAAATAACTAATAAACAGGAATATTAATCCAGAAATTATACCAACAACTGATAAATATTTAGAAAGATTAACAGAGTCGAGTTTATTCATAAAATATCGTTTCTTGTAAAGCAGAATGTGTTGTGCCAATTTAATACATTTTCTTTAATGTACATAACTGGCAGTGAGCTTTTCTATTTATATACATTTATTACAATATGTTTGATGAAAATTGTTTTGCCCAAAAAGTAGTAGCGTTGGCAATTTGGTCAAGGGGGAGAATTTTATCAGCAGCCCCAAGTTTGATGGCTTCATTGGGCATGCCAAAAACCACACATGACTTTTCGTCCTGTGCAATGGTGTGTGCACCTACTTCTTTCATTTCGAGTAAACCACGGGCGCCATCATCACCCATTCCAGTCATGATGATACCAATGGCATTTCGACCTGCAAAACGGGCTGTTGATCTGAAAAGTACGTCAACAGAAGGGCGATGTCGATTAACCAGGGGACCTTCTTTAATTTCAACATAATATTTTGCACCACTGCGTTTTATCAATAAATGGTGATTACCGGGTGCAATTAAGGCTCTACCCCGAATAACCGAGTCTCCATTTTCGGCTTCTTTCACGGAAATTCCACACAGTTCATTAAGTCTGTTTGCAAATGATTTGGTGAAATTTTCGGGCATGTGTTGTACAATAACGATACCTGGGGAATCGGGGGGCATTGCTTCCAGAAAAACCCGAAGAGCTTCAGTTCCTCCAGTAGAGGCGCCAACAGCAACAACAAGCTCAGTAGTCCTAATCATACTACTTTCGTTACGGGTAACTTTCTGTAAAATAGCATCCGCTGAATATTTAGGCTGAACAGTGAGTTCGTGTGTTTGAGTCGCGACCCTCCTTTTTATTTTTGACAATGCAGCGGCCTTAACGGCATCGCATAAATATATTCGTGATTCTTCAATAAAATTTTTGGTATCCATTTGGGATTTGGCAATTACCTCGACTGCGCCAAATTCTAGGGCTTTCATAGCTGTTTCGGTTCCTTTGGCCGTTAAACTGGAAATAATAACTACAGGGATTGGGTGTTGTGACATAATCCTTTTAAGAAATGTTAATCCGTCCATACGAGGCATTTCAACATCCAAAGTAATAACATCAGGGATTTCTACGGAAATTTTTTTGGCCGCAAAAAAAGGATCAGACGCTGTACCCATTACTTCAATATCGGGATCAGAATTCAGTATGGTTTGAAGCGTTTGTCTAACAACAGCAGAATCATCTACAATTAACACCCTGATTTTTTTAATCATATAAAAATCTTTTATTCACTTGGTTATTTAATCGTCAATGCCTAAAATTATAAAGTTTTTTGAACATATTTTTGACGCACTTCTCCGGTTGAAGTAATGAATTCAATTTTACGTCCAAGTTTGCCTCCAACGCTGGAGCTTATGATTGGAATTTTCTTTTCTTCCAGTATTACGCGTGCAACTTCAATATTTCGAGTTCCAATATGAAACTGCACTATTTGAGTTTCTATAACTTCTCCGCCACCAAATATCTTAGCTTTTATGTTATTCTTATTTGATCCTAGCGCTATCATTTTATCGAGTAGCTTTTCAATCGCTATGTTACCATATTTAGGAGACGCCAGACCTTGTCCATTCCAATATGGCAGCATGTAGTGATTAATACCGCCAATTTTGAGCACAGGGTCGATCAAACAAACAGCAACACAAGAACCCAGGATGGTGTTAATCTGGTGTGGTGTCTTGCTAACAAATAGTTCAGCAGGATACAAAAAATGAACAGGCAGATTCTCCATTACCCTTACTTAAAAAATTTCTTCCTCGTCAAACAAAAATTCGTTACCATCCGTTGAAAAGCCAGCAATGTCCGATTTGGCTTCAGGAATGATAATTGTGAATTTACTACCTTTTCCAATTTCGCTTTGGATATCAATACTGCCGTTCAGTAAGTCGAGTATTGCTTTATTGATTGATAACCCTAATCCATGTCCCCGGTTTATCGAATTAATTCCGGAATCCAGTCGTTTAAAACGATCAAATATTTTCTTCTGGTTTTCCTCAGTAATTCCAGCTCCATGGTCTGTTACACGAATTTTTAATACGTCTTTTTCCATCCATACTTTAATTTCAATTTCCTGTTTTTCAAAACTGAATTTAACCGCATTACTTAACAGATTTGAAAGGATCAGTCTTAATTTTTCAGGATCAGTTTTAAAATAAAACGTTCTTCCAATGGGTGGTTTAATATCAAAATCAAATTTTAATTCGAGCCCTTTTTTCTTTCCTTCAAATTTGAATGATTCGAGAACATTGGTTATCAATGTTTTTATATCAACATTCAGAATCTCGGGATATATTTCTCCCGCTTCAATTTTAGCTGCAACAAATATATTTCGCAACTGAAAGTCAAGGTTAAATGCCTCGGAATGAATTAATGCAACCATTGAAATAACCGTTTTCCAATCTTCCTTTTTAACAGATAAAATATGTTTTGCAAGCCCAAGGATTGAGGTAAAGGGATTTATAATTTCATTAGTTATATTTGAAATGAAATGACTTTTTAGATTTTCCGATTCCTCTAGTTTTTTATTAACGATTTTTAATTCGCTGTTGAGATCTTGCAATTCTACAAGTGCATCACGATTCATACGAAAGCGATTTCGTAATTCCTCAATTAATTCTTCATCAGTCAGTTTGCTCATAATTCTTTGTTATATCATTATAATTCACAAGTTAATGCTTCTTAGGCTTTTAATATCTTGTGTCTGAAGTAATAATTTTTCATAAGGTAACAAAAATTGTAATGGTTTCCAAGCATTTCGCCATTATCTCTTTCGAAAAATTGTTGGTCTCAGTTGAATTAGTGGAACCTCAAAATTCGTAATAGATTCAGAATGTCCCAAAAAGAAAAAACCATTGGTTTTTAACTTGGTACTCAATCTATTAATCACCTTCTCCTGAGTCTCTCGATCAAAGTAGATGAGTACATTTCTACAAAAGATGATATCAAAATTGTCTGGCACATTGTAATAATTATCCATGAAGTTAAGTCTTTGAAAGGATACTTTTCGCCTCAAATCAGGAATAACTCTGATAGTAGGGCTGTTTCGGTCTTTACTGCGAAGAAGGTATCGCTTTTTTAGATTTAATGGCAACATTTCAATCCTGTCTTCTTTGTATATTCCTTCAACGGCTGTTTTTAACATGCGGGTTGAAATATCTGTGGCTAAAATAGAGTAATCAAATGAAACACCAGGATTTTGAATATTGAATTCATTTAACGACATTGATATTGTATATGGCTCCTCTCCACTTGAGCAGCCAGCACTCCAAATTCTAAGTAACCTGTTTTTTTGGGTATACAACAATTCAGGTAAAACAGTAGAATGCAGAAATTCGAAATGGACAGGTTCCCGAAAGAAATCGGTTTTGTTGGTACTTACCATGTCCATCATTTGAATCACTTCTGTTTGCTGACCTTCTTTACTAAATACATATTCAACATATTGTTTATAACTTGACATATTAAGCTCACGTAAACGTTTGTGCAACCTACTTTGAAGCATAGTTTTTTTAATTTCGGGCATTTTTATACCATACTCCCGATAAATAAATGTACTAAGCCGTCTGAAGTCATCCATCGTCATTACGGCCTTGTATATCTCATTAAGATTAACATCTTGCTTTTCCATAATCTTAAGAGATTATTATTAATAGTTTAATGTAAAAGTATTCAAGGTAATAACTTTTATAATAAAAAAATATCCCGGTCATTTTAGTCTTGCCGATACCAGTTACATACACCAGTGATCCTTAAGGAAAGACAAAACTCCAGGATTTTATAAATGATTCTATACTATTCTTTTTCTTCTTCCACTTCCAATTCACCCGAAGAATCTCTCAGCAGTGACAACTCACTCGTTGAAAATATCATATCCATATTTAGCAACATAATAAACTCCGAATTTATTTTGGCCATACCTTCAATAAATTCACTTTTATATCTACTTCCGATAGTTGGTGGTGGCATTATTTGTGCTTCGTCAATTTCAATAACCTCCTGAACTGAGTCCACCAATGCGCCAACATGAACAGGATCACCATTGATATCAATGTCCAACACAAGGATGCAAGTATTAGGAGTATAAACCGTTTCGCCCATATCGAATTTTACCTTAGTATCAATAAGGGGCAGAACAGATCCGCGCAAGTTAATTACTCCTTTCATATAGGGAGGAGATTTTGGGACTTTAGTTATCCTGGTCATCTCCAATATATTGAGTACTTTACTTACATTTGCTCCAAATATTTCATCCCCCAGCTTGAAGGTTAAGTAGGAATTAATTTTTGTAGCATTTTTTTTCATTTAGAATCCTCCGTGATTAGTGATTTATATGCAAAATGTTTGATGGCTTTGTTGGTATCCATTACCAGTGCTATGGTTCCATCTCCAAGGATGGTAGTTCCTGAAATGATTTCTTGTTTTCTATAATGTTTGCCCAAAGGTTTCAGTACAGCCTGGTATTCACCAATTACGTTATCAACAGCCAGTCCAATACGTTTATCTTCATAACGAACTACAATTATCTGATCGTGCGTTATTGATTCATCAATTTCTAATTCTAATTCATGACGCATATAGAAAAATGGAATCTGCTCACCTTCAAGAACAATGGTATTATTGAACGCCTTCATCAGTTTATAGTGTTCAACAGCATATATTTTATCAATCACTGTTAGCGGTAGGACAACGTGAATATCCTCAATTTTTATAAGTAATCCGTCTATAATAGAAAGTGTAAGCGGGAGTTTAATGGTAAGTGTTGTACCTATGTTAATTTCAGATTCTACTTCAACTTCACCACGAATATCTGAAATTTTTCTTTTGACTACATCCATTCCTACACCGCGACCCGAAACATCTGTGATATTGGTTGCAGTGGAAAATCCGGGAATAAAAATCAGATCAAGTATTTCTTTTTTGGTTAATGCTGCGTCGGGGGATATGAGTGCTTTTTGAATAGCCTTGGTCCGTATGAAGCTGGTGTCGATTCCTGCGCCATCATCAAATATTTGGATGATAACATTTGCTCCGGAATAAAATGCTTTTAAAAGAATTTTTCCCTGAGCAGGTTTACCTTTACTAACACGCACTTCTGGTAATTCAATGCCATGATCGAGGCTATTGCGCAGAATATGCATGAGTGGGTCGGTAAGGTTTTCTATAATGGTTTTATCAAGTTCGGTATCTGTTCCCTCGGCTTCAAAAACGACATCCTTTTTGAGTTCTTTTGATAAATCGCGTATCAGGCGTTGAAAACGGGTAAGCATATTTTCAATAGGAATAAGCACAATACTAAATGCGTTATCCCTAAGTTGGCGCGATAGCTTTTGTACGTTTTCAGCAATTGCCATTAATTCAGGTCGACCATCATTATCGGCATACAAACTAAGTCTTGCCTGAGTGGTCACCAGTTCACTCACCAGATTCATCAGTTGGTCCAATTTATCCGAAGCTACACGTATACTTGAAATAGTTTGGTCTTTGGAAGCTTGAACTACTTTTTCGTCTTTACCTTTCTTTACTTGTTTGGTTTCCGGAGTCGAGAGTGTGGCTATAAAATCCTGAAGTTGCGCTAATCCTATTTCCTGTTGATTTTTTCTGATTTCTTCAAGTTTTTCAACAAATTGTATGTTATCAATCAGGTTGAATTCGCTGATCAGTGTTACATGCAGGTCACATTCGTCTTCCACAAAAATGAAAATATCTGTAACTGAATTAATATCAGACTCAGTTGCCAGAAATAATTCCCAGGTGGTATAACATTTATTGGGGTCAAATTCGTCAAGAGCAGGTATTTTTTTGATAATTGGTATGGCAATACAAGACCCTAAAGAGTATAATTCGTCGATAAGGAATAGTGGATTAGTTCCATTATTCATAATATCCTCATGAGGTTGAAAGAGGATATAGTATGTTTTCTGGTTAACATTAATAGGAATATCCTCAACAATTTCAATTACCGGAACGGGTTTACTATTGTTACCATGAACAAGTTCCGCGATCTGTTTTATGAGCGAAAGATGTTGTTCCATTACTAATTCAGGCAGATCAGTGTCATATTTTAGCAAAGAACCCAAATGATCTACTGAGGCAAGTGTCAGATTAAGTAATTCATTGGTTATTTCCATTTCCCCACTACGCACCAAATCATAAGCAGTTTCGAGGTTATGGGTAAATTCACTGATTTTTTCAAATCCAAACATAGCACCACTTCCTTTAAGTGAATGCATCGCCCTAAAAACCCTCTCAATTAAGGGCTTATCAGTTGGATTTTGCTCCAATTCCAATAATGCCTGTTCAATATCCTGGATGTGTTCAGTAGCCTCTTCAATGAATTTCTTTTTGAAATTATCCATCATCTTAATACTTTGTTAATGGCTTCAATGAGCTTGGCTGGTACGAAAGGTTTTATAATCCACCCGGTTGCCCCAGCTTCTTTAGCCTCCATTTTCTTGGCAGCTTGTGATTCGGTGGTTAGAAATAATATAGGTATGCGCT
>WSSedL1CaDRAFT_10000409_pt1 | contig 30259 bp, 31 predicted proteins | sample WetSurSL1Cattail_FD_9464 | JGI IMG/M metagenome (IMG submission 9464)
GCTTTAAGGATCTCCTTCAATAGTTCCTCTTTGTTTTCGCCTTTATTGGCTTCTATCAATACTACCGGAAGCTGTAATACCTTACGGATTCCGGCGACATCTATTTTTATGCCCCGCCTCTCGGCTTCTCGGTTAAAATTAAAGGCCAAAACAATCTTCTTCCCCAGCGCCAGCAATTCCATCGTCATAAGCAGATTACGTTCCAAAGCGTTTACATCGATGGTTTGCACAATGACATCGGGATTTTGAGTCATCAAATAGTCATGGGATACCTTTTCCTCTTCACTATAAGGCGCAATGCTGTATGTTCCCGGTAGGTCAACAATATTTAGGCTTTGATCCTGAAAGCAAATCCGGCCTTCTTTCTTTTCTACCGTTTTACCCGGCCAATTACCAACATGCAAACTCATGCCGGTCAGTGCGTTAAGCAACGAAGTTTTACCGGTGTTGGGATTACCGATGAGAACAACCTTAAGTGGTTCTTGAGACTTATTCATGCGATACCTCCACCTGAATTTGTTTGGAAATATCATTGCGTAAAGCTACTAAAGTATTTAAACATCGGTATATTTTTGGACTCCCGAGCGGTGACTTTCGGACAACCTCGATTTCAACTCCTTTTATCAAACCTAAACTCTCTAGACGTTCTTTGGTGACATGGTCAGTATTAATTGCCTGAATCGTGCCACGATTACCAATTTTAATTTGATCGAGACATTTTACCATGATGTTTCTCCTTACGTTGTATTATGAACGATTTTGATAATCATTATCAACAAAAATTCAAAAAGACTTATTTAGCAATACAGTTTTCACAGATCCCGTAGAGTTCCATCCGATGCCGGATTACCTGGAATTTATTCCGCTCGGCCAATTTTTGTTGAAGTTCCTCGATCTCCGGATCACAAACTTCAGTATATTTTCCGCATTTTAAACAAATCAGATGGTCGTGATGCTGATGATCGAAAAGGTGCTCATAACGGGTGGCTTTATCGCTGAATTGCAGTTCATTGGCAAGCCCTGCCTCATAAAGAATCTTGAGTGTCCGGTATACTGTTGCCACTCCTACCTCCGGATTATTCTGCTTGATGATATCATATAATTCTTCCGCCGTTATATGGGATTCGACGTTAAGAAAGGCATCCAGTATAATTTTACGCTGTTCTGTAAATTTTAAATCTTTCTTTTTTAAATACGCAGTGAGGATATCTTCTTCTTTTCGGATATTCATCACTCCTCTGATATTGATAACCATTCTCAATTACAGCTCCATTATAATTCCCATTTTAGTTAAAGTCAATGTTGCGGATGCATTTAATCAAAATTTAACTGAGCCCATAAAAAAGCCGCCTCCACTCTGGGAGCCGGCTACGGCTTCAGTTACGGTTCTTGTTTCCGCCTCTACTTCTGCACCATTAGTTCATCAATTTTATCTTATATTTGCTGCGGATAGACTCTCGCAATTTTCCCGCTAAACTCTGAGGAAGCGTAAGTGTGTTGGGATCGCCGTCACTCAGATAGCGCGAAGAAGGATTCTTTTGATAATACGACACGTATGCCTTTGGACCCCAAGCCGTGTCGCCGGCTTGAATCCGCTCCAACTTATAAGGATCAAATCCGGCTGCATACGGGGATGGAATAGGACCGGAGCCAACCAATAAAACCGAATCATTATGATATTTAAGGCCTTGATATATCCCATCCCGTTCCAGCGCCCGGTTCTTAGGATGGACTCCGAGCGGCAATGCCATAGAATGTACCTGATATCCCGGTACGTATGACTGAACTTCCTTGATGCATAAGGCAATTTGTTTTTGGACTCCTTCATCATCGGTCTTGCCCAAATTCTGATGCCAGTAGGTATGATTGCCGATTTCGTAACCATGGGTCGCCAAATATTCCAACTTTTCTTTTTTATACTCCTCTTGTCCGAACAGACGCAACCCTTTGGGAATCTGCGGCAACACATAAAAAGTGGCGGTTAACGGAAAGTCCGGGTGCGTTTTCTTAAAATCTTCCATAATTCCCACTGCGCAATCCGGATCAATCACCAGTTGGTTACCTTGCTTTAAAAAACGAAACTGTCCTTGACTAGAATCATCAAATGTTATTACAAATGGAGTTTTTCCGGCCGGTACTTTTAAACTGGCATTCACCACATCCTCCAACGGGACCGGATAATAGCCGTTCTCATACAACATCGTCAAATCTTTGCGAAAATTATCCGGGGTCCGCCGCCATTGAGCTTCAGGAACCCCTATAAGATGATACTCAAGAATCATCAACTGTCCCAGCTCATTTGGACTCAATGTTTTAACTTCCGCTACGGGTTGTACCACTTTACCTTGCGGCGAACTAACTTTTAACTCATTAGCTTTTTTATCCGCTAAAATGTGTAACCGGGGAAACCCTGCTATTAAAACGATACCCACGATTACCAATGCTGAAATAAACATCATTCTTGCCCGCATATTGACTTCCTCTCTTCCAGCTATATTGTGTTCAAAGGCGACCCATCAAAATTCAAAGAATTATTCCTGTTCAAAAGGGCTTTTCCTGCTTAAATTAGTTGGAAATTATTATGTTCGCGTTGGTATCCTAAGGTGAAATTCACAAGTATAAACTAAATTCCTTTTTTGCCGAAAAAATATTTAGAATATTTTTTAACTCCCATTTTAAACTTGCATCAATCGTCACCAAGTATGAGGGCTGCATTTTACCGAGAACGTGCTTTCGGATAATCGTTTTCATATTAATTAATTGGAGCAAAACCGATGAAAAATTTTTTCCGTCGACTCTTAGCGGGACTTGCCGTCATTATGTTCCTCTTCCTCGCTCTCTCATCTTTCGGATCGGGGGCTTCCTTAGACGAAGTGCAAAATCAGATCATGCAAACCAATAAGAAATTGACCGAAACCAAACAACGTGAGAAATCCGTTCTGGGTACTCTGGTTAAAACTCAACAGGAATTAGAGCAGATTGATACTAACTTAGATAACCTAAGCAATAAGATTGGCAATACTGAGCAACAAATTGCAACCATCAATACGCAGATAAATCAGACCGAATCTGAATTAGAAGCGTTAAAGACCCAAATTGGCGGTCACCAGGATTTACTAAATAATCGTTTAAAAGCCATCTATATTCACGGCTATCAGAGTTGGCTGGAATTTTTATTTAATGTAAAAGATTTCAGCGAATTTGTCTCCCGCTTTCAAATGGTTAGCCGTTTTGCCTCCGTTGACCTCAATATTATTCAAAAATTACAAGCCCAACAAAATTTAATCATTGAAAAGAAAAAAGAAATCGTTCAAAAACAACAAGAATTAACTGATCAGAAAACTTTGTTTGTCGGCTTGAAGGACCAAAACAAAAAAGCCTTAGACCAGAAAAAGGCCATAACCCAAGTTAAACAACAAGAATTAGAGATAATCCAAGGAAGTCGCGGGGAATTGGAGAAGGCCCTCGATGAATTGGAACAGACTTCAAAACAAGTGGAAGCCGAAATCCGCGCCTATCAAGAAAAAAACCAAACCATTCTGGGCACGGGTAAATATATTTGGCCTGTACACGGGCGTATTGCTCAAAATTTTGGCTGGCGAATGCACCCCATTTTACGCAAACGCGAATACCATACCGGTATTGACATTGCCGCAGAATATGGAACCCCGATTATGGCCGCAGACTCAGGAATCGTAATCTTTGCCGGATTTAACGGCGGATACGGTAAGATGCTCTTAATTGATCATGGTTCCGGTTTTAGCACCCTCTATGGACATACTTCGGTTTTATTGGTCGATAAAGGACAAACGGTGGTGAAAGGACAGATTGTAGCCAAAATTGGCACCACCGGACTCAGCACCGGCCCTCACTTGCACTTTGAGATCCGTAAAAACGGCACTCCGGTTAATCCTCTCGATTATCTCTAGAGTGAAGCGGGAGGAAAATTGAAATTCGGGTTCCTTGACCAATGCTGCTCTCAACATTTATAACGCCTTGACAAGCATCAACGATCCATTTTACAATTGCCAGTCCCAGGCCGTTGCCACTTTGAGTTTTTAGGCGAGCCTTATCGACTTGATAAAAACGATTGAAAATATAAGGGATCTCGGTTTCGGGAATACCGGCTCCGCTGTCTTCCACTACCAGCTTCAGCAGATCATTCTCCTGAGCAGAATCAATTTGAATTGTGCCTTCACTAGGAGTAAATTTGATACAATTATCCAAAATTGCGCGTAGCATCTGTTTTAAGATTTTCCGATCGCCATAAAACCAAACCCTATCGTTATGTTTAAGCAATATTTGGTGTTTAGGAGCAATGATCTGCGTTTCTTTATAAATTTCTTCAATTAATTCATCCAGCCAAAAGGGCTCCCGGCATAAATGACATACATTACTGTCCCCCCGGGCTAAGAAAAGTAACTTTTCGATTAACTCAGCCATATTTGCCGCTTCATTTTTAATTACCGTAATCGATTCTTGTAAAATTGACTTCTCTTCTTTCCCCCAGCGATCAAGCAGATTAATATAACCTTGAATTACCGAAATAGGAGTTCGTAACTCATGAGAGGCATCCGAAACAAATTGATTTTGGCGATCAAAAGACTGTTGTAAACGGTCAATCATTGCATTAAAGGTATTCGCCAAATCCGCCAATTCATCTTTAGGGCCATTAACGCTGATTCTCTGACTTAAATCATTAATACTGATATTTTGCGCGGCCGCGGTAATGTTGGAAATCGGTTTTAGCATCTCCCGGCTAATAATAAAACCCGATAAAATCGAAATAACTATTCCGGTCAGATCGGCAATCACCATTAGAATAACCAGCACTTTCAAAACATGGATATCATTAGCCAGACTTTTCACAACCTGCAAATACGCATACGGTTTATTATTTACAATAATAACCCTATTTTGATATAATAAATTTTTTTCCAAAATAGCTAGTTTATTGGTCTTTAACGGAATTTTCTCTGGAATGTTAAGATTAAATTTCGCCGATTCATTGATGATATGGCCATGCTTATCCACTATTTTTACATAAATATTATCATTTGAGGCGATCCCTAAGACCAAATCTTTATCGACCAAGTCGGCTTTTTTCTCTCCTGATTCATGAAGCTGATCAATAATAATGTCGCCGGTATCTTTTACTTGCGCACTTGCCTGTTGCATCAAAAAATAATGGACCCCAAACCAAATGGCCACATTCAATAAAGTAAGCACCAGGAAAAATATTCCTGCATATATCAGGGTTAATTTCCATGATATTTTTGCGAATCGCAATTTAGATGATTTCATGGCTCATTCCCCTTCAAAATATAGCCGACTCCCCGGATGGTATGAATTAATTTATCTTCAAAAGGATCATCCACTTTATTCCGTAGATAATTGATATAAACATCCACTATATTGGTACCGCCATAGTAATCATACCCCCAGACCTTCNCCAGAATCTGTTCCCGGGTCAAAACCATCCCCTGATTTTGCAGAAGATACTCCAACAAATCATATTCTTTTTTAGTTAATTCAATGTTTTTTCCCTTCCTCGATATTTGATGGCTGGTTACATCCATTACTAGATCACCAATTTGTAATTCTTTCACAAACCGCATCTTGGTTTGATGCCGTAAGACGACCCGCAGACGCGCCAACAATTCCTCAATGGAAAACGGCTTGGTTATATAATCATCCGCCCCAAGGTCCAGTCCCATTACCTTGCTCATAATCTCATCTTTGGCAGTCAGCATGACAATGGGAATATTTGAGAATTGCCGGATCCGTCGACAAACCTCCATTCCATTGATTCCCGGGATCATAATATCCAATAAAATTATATCGTAATGATTTTCCTTGACCTTTTCTAGTCCTTCCCGGCCATCCGACTCGATTTCGACCTTATATCCTTCGTGGGTCAATTCCAGTTCAAGGAATCTGGCAATCTGCTTTTCGTCCTCAATGATCAATAATTTGGTCGAATCCATACTGTTCTCCCGGAATATTATTATAACGAAGATTCTCGATAAACATTAAAACGATTATTAGTAATGATCATTGCTCTTATATGCGATTTATTTAATCTTTTACCGACAAAAAAGGTACCCCTGTAATCAGGCGGTACCTTTCGGTTCCTAAAAGCAGTTATTATTTGGTTTTAGCTGGTGGAGCTGTTGCTTTAGCTGCCGGTGCAGTCACAGGAGTACCGGCAACCGCATTATCTTTTAAAATCTTGCCCGTATTTCCTCCAACTAAAAGGATACGGTCGCCTTTGGCAGTTGAAATCTTTACATTATACACGTTTTTATTCAGTTGAATTCCTAAAACCTTCGCATCTTGGTGAGCTTTCAGTACGATTTGGGTTACATCTTGCTGACTGAGTTTAACTTTTGCCACAGCTGTTACCGGTGCCGGTGCTTTTGCAGATTTGTCTACCGGTTTACTATTATCCGCCGCATAAACTGATGCACCAACCGAAATTCCCATAACTAATGCCATACTTACAACCAATAACTTCATGCCGTTTTTCATTATTTAATACTCCTTTGTCACAATTTTTAACTACATGAGTTATTCTAACCTAGCATTATTAGAGCACCATTACATGGGGATTAGAATTTGATTAGAAATATTTTTACACCTGACCGGTCCACATATCCATAACCAGGGCATCAAAAACCGAATACGACATGTAACAATAGCCGTGGTCACCCCAAGCCTGACCCCAACTATTACGGACAATCAACCTTCCACTGCTCTTTCCCTTGTCAACATAGCCAACCGCCAGAACAGCATGCCCCCCTAAAATCGTTTCATTTTTTTTAGGCTTCGGCACTATGCCAGTCTTGGCCACTTTTTCCGATTCAAATGATTGATAAACTTCAAAGCCGAATACTACCGGCTGCCCTTCGGATAAAGCGATTTTAAGACTATTTAGATTGACTACCCGATGATATTCGGAAATTTTATATAGAACAGCATCTGTATATGCCTTAACGCTCGGTGCTGTCGTAAATTTAGTGACATCATAAGCATAATCTTCTTCCGGACAAACGCCAATCTGAGCCAAAACTTTCATCCCATCGCGCAGTGAAGCCCCGCTGTCTTCAGCAATGGTACCTTCCAGTTTACGTTCTTCATAATAAAGGAAGAGTCTGGAAAGTCTTACTAAGGCTTTTTGGGCTTTAATTAAAAGATACTCCCGTAACCCGGACACTATGGCATTAGCCGTGCAGGAACCTAGTTGCCCCTGATCAACAATCGGAGACATGTTGTTGCGCAAGTCGACAGTTTTAGGTAAATCACTCACATTCTTAATTGTTCGGCTCCGGTAAACATAATCGCGTAAATCCGGATGATCCCGCTTTAATAGATATTTTCTTTGCATTTTTTATCACCTCTACAAAATTTTACCATTTTTGAAATGATATTGCTATAGTTAATCCTTTTTCACTTTTCATTCTATGAATGCCGCTCTCGATTTGAGCTATAAAAAAAACCGGATACACCGGTTGGATCAAAAGAGTTTAAAAATATAACTCAAACTAAGCAAACTTTCCTTAGTGAAAACAAGGTGAAATAAACATGGTCAATGACAAAACAATAATAAAAGAAACGGTAATCCAAGCGATAATATTTTGCCAACGAGTATTGGTATATTCCCCCATAATTGTTTTATCGTTGACTAAAAATATCATAAAGGTTAGGATAATCGGAACTAGTAATCCGGCAATCTGTTGGGTTATCAAAATTAATTTCATTAGGTTGATCCCCGGAATTAACACTAATAAACTACCCAGAAGAATCAACGCCAAATAAATACCAAAAAAGGCCGGCGCTTCCTTGATTCGATGGTCGACCCCGCTCTCCCAACCGAATGCTTCACAAATCGCATACGAAGTTGATAAGGGGATAATTGAAGCCGCCAATACCGAAGCGCCGAAAAGTCCAACCCCAAACAGGATAAATGCATATTCACCAGCCAATGGTCTGAGAGAAGCCGCTGCGGTCCCAGCACTGGTAACGGCAATGCCGGCTTTATATAAAGTGGCGGCTGTACAAACAATAATGAAGAATGAAACAGCATTGCCCCAAAATGCTCCTATATAAACATCCAATTTCTCGTACTTATACTCTGCTAAAGTCAAATGCTTATCCACAATTGAAGACTGCAAATAGAACTGCATATACGGGGTAATTGTCGTTCCGATCAATCCTATAAAGGTGAGTAAGAAGCCGGTATTCATCTTTAGCGTCGGAGTCGCCATTTGTTTGAAAACATTTACCCAGTCCGGTTTGGCTAAAAAGGCGGCAATGATATATCCGAAAAAAACCAGGGTAAAAAATAGGAAAATCTTTTCAACTCTACTGTAAGAACCTTTAGTAACCAAAAACCAAATCCCCACAGCAACGATTGGAACTGACATATATTTGCTGATTCTAAATAATTCCATGCTGGCGGCAACGCCGGCGAAATCGCCCAAAACAACTCCAAAATTTGCGATTAGCAGAATTGTAATTGCAAAAAAGGTAAGTTTAACTCCAAACCTTTCCCTGATTAGGTCGGATAAACCTTTGCCGGTTACAACCGCCATTCGGGCATTCATCTCTTGAATAACCCCTAGACTAAATGTGATTAATAAAAGTCCCCACAGCATCCGGTAACCATAGGAGGCTCCCACTGCCGCATAAGTTGCAATCCCGCCGGCATCATTACCGGCATTTACAGTAATTAACCCGGGGCCAATCACCCCTAAAATCATAAATAAGCTCTTCATTTTCTTGGCTATTAAATTTTTCATAGTAGGGCCCTCCTCAAGTGATTGGACGAAGCGGATAATAAAAAGGCATACCGACCCAAGTAAAGCTTTGCCTCTGCCTCTGCCGTTGCCCTTCCTTGAGGAACTGAGAGTCTGCAATCAGAACTGGGCTCCAAATTATTCCTGAGAATCTTGGCATCCCGCACTCATTCAAGCAATGAAAGGCATTTTTAGGCATAAACGACTATTTTTTGTCATATATTTAAAACTACTACTGTCAGCTTCCAAATTCTTCACCAACCTTGCCGTTTTGTCTATTTTATCGCTTCCTAATTTAAAATACTCCCCCATATCAATCATGTCAATATATTTATTAAAATTCTTAGGGACTTTTAATATTTACGCCACTAATTAAAAATTAAGAAAAAGCAAGTTCACACTTGCTTTTTCCGATTAATTAATAAAATTATGATTCTTACTCATACCAGATTTTATTTTTCTTATTACCGCATCCTACCGTGACCCGCCCTGATTATGCATACCGGCCCGCACGGTGTCATCATGCAGCCTCCATGGATTGGTACTATAGGATGGCATGATGATTCCGGACCTGAAATATCACGACAACGTTCTCTACGATGTTCTCTTGGTTCTCTGCAATGGTCATCATGATGGTGTCTCGACATCAAAGATCACCTCTTTTATTTTTATTGTTGGAACTTATACTATTTTATTAAATACTCATCATATTGCGCTAGGCCAAAATAAAATATTACCCCCTTAAATATAATAAAAGTGCCTATTTAATTATTCCCTAAATAATATTCCATGAATCGATCCGTATTGGTTCTCGCTTCAAGCCGTGGTACCCGTAATCTATAGTACACTTTGATTAAATTAGTCATAAGATAAAACGGAGGTTTTGGGACGATGGAAAATGAAATCGAAATCGATTATCTTAAAATTTATATTGATCAGACTACCGAATTAATTGCTGCTTTTACTAATAGCATGCGCCAATTAAGTCTAAGCGCTCTGGATCTTCAAGCTTTGGCCCTTAGTAAAAGGCACCGGATCGAAAAGCAAATTGATGCGGTGGATGACTTAGGGAACATTATTGAAGAGCTAATTCAATTTCAAGCAAAGCTTATTGCTTGCTATATCAGTCGCTATGATCAGCTTCAATGCCGCCCGAACGCAATAAGAGAAGCAGCAGAAGTAGCTGAAGCAAGAGCTGGAGCTGGAGAACTTGAATATCCAAAAAGCGAGCCCGATTGACTCGCTCTTTGTTATATTTTCCTTAATTATACCCCTGATTTTAAAGCCATCCACCCTATTACCGCAATCCGTATCCGGGCATAGAACATCCCGGACCTCTCGGTGTCATCCGGCCGGAACCCCCGGCTTCCGGCATTGGGCAAACCATACCATTCGGTGTCATATAACATGAACCTTCGCCGCTTCCCGGACAAACCGGCCCTGTGGGAGTCATATAACATGATGATCCTCCGGCCCCTGTTCCCGGGCATACCCGTCCGCCGGGAGTCATGTAACATGAACCACCCGAACCTTGTCTACTATTTAATGGATTTTCCGGCATTCCGTAACTTGAATCACTTTCTGTCCCAGGCATTGATCCGATGGGAAAAGCCATATACATTCCGTCGCGGCAATGCTCTCGATGCTCATATCTTTCACCACAGCGATCTCGATCTCGGTGATGATGTCTTGACATTTTCGCTTCACCACATTTCATTTTTACTGGGTTTTTACCCTATACTATTGTATTACTTATGCGTAGATTTGCACCAAGCTTTTCTCCTATAGCTACTCATATCCTATTTTGCAGACCTACTTTTCAGTTTGGGGCAATAGGTCGAAACATTTTGTCTCTTTTTACTTTAACCTAAATCCGGCAGGTAACTTCCTTAATTTATATCAATAAGCACTTGCCGGATTCAGACAAAAACCCGATCCGGCCAATTTTTCCGCGATACAGCGGGAAAATTGCAATATAATTGCCGAATCGAGGTTTAATTGAACAAGCCATGAAAAGTTGATAGTTCAAATTCTTCAGTCATCATATGATTTAAATCAAACCCCACCTGCCTGAGCCAAAATCTATTTTTATTTAAATCAAAGTCGGTGATTCGATAAATATAATTGCCTTGATGGAGAGCGAGATTTCTGATACTCATGCCGCTTTTAAGCCATCGATTGGGGATACATCCACTCATTTTGATCCCTTTTTGATCCCTACCCAAATATTTCAGATATACTTCAGCTTCATTCTCCAGATTGGCTATATGAAACAAAACTTCCTCCCCCAAAATTAACATAATCCCGCCAATCTCCTTTCTCTTATAATCTGATTAATAAAGGAGTCATCTTTGTAACCATATATTATAATAAAAGATCACGGTTCATGTTCACTAATCCCGCATAATAGGCGGAAGTCATATAACCTATAATCCCTTTTTTGCTAAAATTAATTTAAGCTCTGTTTTCAATAATGGTTGGTCTGATATGCCTATTTTATCCTCTTGCAGAGGCGCGGAGAGGTGCAGAGAATGAATAAGACAGGATTTTATGATTAGTTTAAAAATATGCTTTTAAAAAATGAACATGGTTTAAACTCAGCGCCACTGCGCCTCTGCGCGAGATATTATTTTTAACTTTAAATTATACCAAACAAATATTGCGTTCAACCATTCTCAAGAACATAGCATTAATTTATTTACACTCGTTTTCTATGCTGCCCGAATGTTGGTGAAATGGGAAAGATCTTCCCCATCGATGCAGGGCCTATACAACTCGTAGCGAATATTCTAAAAATGGAAACTTTCCCTTGAATAAAACATCTGAGCGGGGTTAAGATATTTTCTGAAAATAATACATTCATAACCCAGAAATAAAAAATTACCGGGGACGGGGAGATTTTGTAATGAAGAAACAGCAATACGGATTTGCATTAATCCTGGTATGCATTATTGTCGCAGCCGCAGTAGTAGGTATACGAGTGGGTGTCCGTCATCAGACTGCGGACAGTGCCAAACCAATCGAGGGGTTTCCTGCCCCAAACTTTACTCTTCCCGATTTAAGAGCTAAAAATATTAGCTTAAAGACGGTTACTGCTGCAAATAAGGTGACCTTGATTAATTTCTGGGCTACTTGGTGTGGCCCTTGCCGGGCCGAGATCCCTGATTTTGTTAAATTGTATGGCAAATATTCCTCCCAAGGCTTAACGGTTCTAGCCGTCAACGTCAAAGAACAACCGCCTACTGTAAAACCATTTGTTCAAAAAATGGCAATGCGGTTTCCGGTATTAATCGATAGCTCGGGAAAAGTCTCGGATCTCTACCAAATATTCTCCATTCCCAGCACTTTTGTAATCGATCGTAAGGGTACGATCCGGTCAATCATTAAAGGCTCCACTCGTCTTTCTGTATTAGAAGCGAAAGTCAGACCGTTGTTAAAGGGGAAATAAAGATGGAAATTACATTTTGGATAGCTTTTACTGCCGGGTTGTTGTCATTTCTTTCGCCCTGTATTTTACCGATTGCTCCCGGATACTTAGGGATCATCTCCGGTACGTCGTTGGCAAATCTAAAAACAGATTCCGCATCCAAGCGGAGAGTCTTATGGGCAACCATCGCCTTTATTTTAGGATTTAGTGCTGTTTTCATCTCTTTGGGCATAGCGAGTTCCTTTTTGGGGCAATTTTTGCTTCGATATCGCCGGCTGATTGCCCAAATCGGCGGGTTAGTCGTGATTGTTTTAGGCCTACATCAGGCAGGATGGCTCCCCATCTCGTGGCTATATAAAGAAAAAAAGCTTCAAGTCAAACATCAAATCGGAATTGGCGGCGCTTTTCTTACCGGATTGGCTTTTTCTTTGGGCTGGACTCCATGTATTAGCCCCATCTTAGGCTCGATTTTGACTTTAGCCGGTAGTCAAGGGCAGGTTAGTAGAGGAATTTTATTGCTGACATTGTATTCATTAGGGTTAGCGGTGCCTTTTTTACTGTTAGCGATTGGTTTTGAGCGAATATCCCGAAGCTTGAACCGCCTTAAGGTTTATATTAAATATTTTGAGTGGGCTTCAGGGATATTGCTCATTGCAATGGGCTTATTGCTGCTCACTGGAAGTTTAACCACAATTAGTTCCTGGTTTAGTAGAATAACCGGTGGGTGGAGTCCTGAAAATCTTTTCAAAAAGCCCTAATTATAATTTAACACGGGCCAACCTTACCTTCATACCAGTGCTTTCTGCAAAGCGATATATAACTCTCATTGCCGCCGATTAAGATCTGTTCCCCTTCGTAAACTGGTTTTCCATCCAGCAAGCGAGTATTCATGATTGCCTTTTTTCCGCACCAACAGATGGTCTTCAGTTCTTCGATACTATCGGAAAAAGCCAGTAGAGCTTCACTGCCGGGAAAAAGATTGCCTTTAAAATCGCTTCGTAAACCATAAGCTATCACCGGGATATTGGCATCATCTACAATCCGGCATAACTGCATTACCTGTGCTCTTGCTAAAAATTGAGCCTCGTCGATGATTACGCAATGAATACTCTGAATTTTATTAAAATCTCCAACCAATGCCCGCAGATCCGTATCGTAAGCAATCACCACTGCCTGGCTTTCTAAACCAATCCGTGACTTGATGCTCTCGTTACCGTCCCGCTCATCGGTACTCGGCTTAATTAATAATACATTTTGACCGCGTTCTTCATAGTTGTACTTAACCTGCAATAATTGAGTCGTCTTTCCGGCATTCATCGCCGAATAGCGAAAATAAAGTTTAGCCATCCGCTTCACCTGACATTTTTTTCAAATTTATTTTAGTTGACTATCCCCATTTACTCAGAAAAACATTTAAATATTTTTACCATGAAGAGCATGAAGGTCATGAAGTTTTTTAGTAGAGTTTCGCTCTAATTCTTCATATTCTTCATGACCTTCATGGTGGAAAAAGATCTTTCCTTTGCATTTTTGGCCGCGTTCGCGTTCCTTGCCAGTGATTCTCCCCCCAGTTAAAATGTTTAGCCCTTTTATAGTCCTGAGCTAAAGGGATAGTCAATTTATTTTATATTAGAATCTAAAATCTTTTGCTAGCCACATAATAAAATCCGACTATTCGTTTTCTTTTCGGTTAACCTTGATTATTACTTCAAAGGTTGTTCCCTGTCCGGGTAAACTATTGACATTAATAAGGCCCTCATGAGCATCGACAATCCATTTCGCTATCGACAACCCAAGACCGGCGCCACCCTGCTCCCGGGAACGCATCTGATCGACACAATAAAATCTTTCGAAAATTCTTTTTTGCTCTGCCGCGGGAATACCGATACCGGTATCCTTGACTAATATATAAAAGTTATCGTGCTCCTTACGTCCGGCCTCTACTATAACCTGCCCTTGGTCGGGAGTGTATTTTATGGCATTATCAAGTAAAATATAGATTAATTGATATATTCGTTCTTTATCGGCAAATATCATTAATGTTGCGGGGCCTTTTAAATCAATACCGATATTTTTCTTTACTGCTAAAATCATAAGGGAATTAACTGCTTCCCGGATTACCTTAATTCCATCAAATTCTTCACAAATGATTTTCTGGCCCTCGGCATCTGTCCGGGCCAAAGTCAAGAGATTGGCGACGAGTTTATTAATCTTCTTTATCTCATCTTTCATATCGCTCAGCGTTTGAGTTGCAAATTGAGACATCTTGCTTTCTTGGTCCGTGATAACTGCCTCTGTGGAACTGAGTAAGACAGCAAGCGGTGTCCGCAATTCATGGGAAGCATCCGCCGTAAACTGCCGCTGCCTTTCAAAAGACTGATAAATGGGCCCCATTGCTTTATTGGCCATAATATTGCCAATAAAATAAACTGCGATTAAGAAGACCAACCCAATGCCAAAAAGAGTCCCCAAAAATACATTCGCCATATTATTATATGCGGTAACTTCTTCTCCCACATATACCCAGCCTACTTGCCTGCCGTTATCATATACACCATGACTAGACATCATGAAAATGTGTTTCGCTTTTGTTGTGGAGATAATAATTTCCTTTGCGCGATCTTCGGGTAGCTTCCAATTCTTAATTATCGATTCCACTTGAGAATTTAATTCCGGATAGGGCTCTTCCCACTGAATCAGTTTTTGATGCAGATCGTAAATATAGACAAACATGCCGTCATCGTCCGGCGATTGTTCTACTGTTTGATTTTGATGATGCAAAGCATGTCTTAAAATATCCACACTTTCTTCGGACTCTTCTCTTCCATACATAATTACTTCTTGGCTTCCCTCAAGATAGAACACTACTTTAAGCCCGAAGAAACATACGGCCATTAAGAGAATCAGGAACAATCCGGTTAAAGTAGTATTAAACAAGGTTAAGCGTTTACGAATTTCAGCAAACATTTTTTCCCTCCAGTTTATACCCGATGCCCCGAATATTTTGGATCAGCGGGGCCGCAAAAGGCCGATCCATTTTACGGCGTAGGAGTCGAATATAGGCATCGAGATTATTTGGAGTTATTTCATCATCAATACCCCAAACCCGGTTAATAATCACTTCTCTGGGAACTACACTCCCGATATTTTGGGCTAATAAATGCAGAATCTGGAATTCCCTTCCGGTTAACTGAATAATATTTCCGGCCATACTCACTGTCTTATCTGCACAATTAATACGTAAATCACCGATTTCCATAATATCGGGTTGAATCGGAAAATTACTGCGTCTGGCTAAAGCTTGCAAGCGGGCATACAGTTCTTCAAATTCAAAAGGCTTGATTAAATAATCATCGGCCCCGCTGTTTAAACCGCGTACTTTATCCTCTACCAAATCTTTTGCGGTAAGCATGATGATTGCGCCCTGATAATTCTTTTTCCGCAAATGAATGCATACGTCCAAACCGCTTTCACCCGGCATCATCCAATCAAGTATCAAGACATCATAACAAGAAGCTTCCAAATAATCAGCAACTTCATCGCCTCTCATGACCCAATCCGCTTGATTACCACTTTTCTCAAGCATATGTTTGATAATTTTACCTAAGCGCCGATCATCTTCGGCTAATAGAACTTTCATCCTTCAAGTCCTCGTATTTCTATGATTTTTGGTAATATATTTTTCTAGCTCATAAAATTGATTATCTAAATAATTAAACCAAATTAATAAAAATCCTTGCTGAATACCGGTCAAAAATATAACTACCCTTCAATTCATTACATATTGTTCCAGCCGCTACTAGGTTTACATATTTTATATTATATTTAGTATGATATATAAGGTGGAAGTTTTGTGGTTCTTCGTCTTTGGGCAAACGATCATTGCCTACCAACAAAAATACCCAAAAAGACAGCTCTCTTTTTCTTCAGAAAGGATATAATTTGGGGAAAGTAAGCCGAAATCGGGTTGCGAATATTTGAGTTTTTGGGGAATTTGGCATAAAGCATTTGACAATCGGAAATACCTGATTTAAATTTCCATTGTCGAAATCATGCTTCTGAAACAATTCAATATTCCTTTCCCTCCATATTATAATATTAAAGACTTTTGAAGAATGGGGTGATATAACTAAATGTCAATGTATAATCAACCCGGTCAATATAGTCAACCTTATCAGGGCCAACCTGGTCAATACGGTCAACCCTATCGGAGTCGGCCTGATCAATATTACTGCCAACCATATACGGTCAAGCAGGGGGATACTTTTAATACTTTGGCAAATCAATATGGAATTTCTGTAGATTTACTTGCTACTGCCAATCCGAATGCTAATCTTCAGCGAGGACAAAACATATGTATTCCGATTAGTGGAAGAAGATATTAATATCCGAAAGTTTCTTTAATAATTAAATGACCGAAGACACTTTGAAAAACAAGGTGTCTTTTTTTGGCATTGACTAGTGCCTGGATCGTGAACTCACCTAAAAGAAACTCTTCAATAGGATAGGAAGATATCTGTATTTCATGAGATAGTCCCGTAAGTGGCCCCTACCATGAAATTCTAAAATTTTTATTTTTTTCTAATGATTCCGTTCAATAACCAAATACCTACCACTAGCGCGGCAAAATATCCCATCATCCCTAATACGGGTATTTCAAATATCTTCGGTGACATATCGGTGGTGCAAATAAGACTCGAACTAATGAGTAGCGCGGCATCGATAATACCGATAACCAATTTATCCACCATTTTATTAACGGCATTGAGAGGTTCCGCCGCCTCCGTAATTCCTAGATTGATTTTGGTTTGCCCTCTAACTGTCATTTTTAACACATCGGCAATTTCCGACGGTATATCCATGGATTTACTCAATGCGCCGAGAAGCCGGTTTCCAATTTGTCTAAATTCTTTTAAAGCATCGAAATCCTTTATCATCGCGCCAAACGCATGATCTTCAAGCATCTGCACAAAATTCAATTGGGGACTGCAAAAAGTAAGCACCCCTTCGATAGTCAAAATTCCTCTTCCCAGCATTGCGTATCCTTTCGGCATGGATAAATCATAATGGTTGGCAATGGAAGCCAGCTCCGTAAATAAATTACCCAAATGAATACTTGCTAAATCGATTTGTCTATATCGGATAAGCATCTCATCAATATCTGTGTAAAGTGCGGCATGATTAATTTTACCTTTTGGGTCCCCGATTGCAAGAATTGCGTTTTTTAACTCCCAGGCATCGTTTTTTAGAATCGCATTGACAACTGATTTTATTAGCTGCTGATCGCGATGACTCAGCCGGCCCATCATTCCGAAATCCAGCCATACTATTTTGCCTTCTCGAACCCGGATATTTCCGGGATGCGGGTCGGCATGAAAAAAAGCATCATTAAGCACTTGCTTGGCATAATTTTCAGCCAATTTCCGACCGATTTCATTCATGTCATATCCTCGTTCTTGAAGGGTATCTAAATCATCGATCTGAATACCCTCGATCGATTCCATCACCAAAACCCGTGATGTTGTCAGGCTTTTTTCAACCTTCGGGCAGCCGATGTAATTAATTTCCGAATTTAGGCGGGCAAATTCCTCAAGATGGGACGCTTCAATAAGAAAATCCATTTCTTGTTGGGCAACAATCCACATTTCTTCAATAATTATTTTAAAATCAACGGCATCTCCACTGCCGCCGAATATTTTCAACAGACTGATTGCCTTGCGGATAATCACAATATCCCCGGCCATAACTTGTCTAATATGTAGTCGTTGCACTTTGATGACAACTTTTCGGTCGTCTTTTAATAGCGCATGATGGACTTGGGCAATCGAGGCGGAACCCAACGGATTGGGATCGATCCATTCAAAAAATTCCTTATAGGAAACGCCGTATTCACTTTCAATTACCCGTTCAACTTCTGTAAAATCCATTGGTTGTACATTCTCACGCAAGCTGATAAGGGCATTGCAATATTCCGGGGGCAGGATATCCGAACGCATCGACATGATTTGCCCCAATTTTACGAATGTCGGTCCCAATTGCTCTAAAATTTTACACAGCTTACCCGGAGTGATTCCTTGAAGGATGTCGTGTTTTCTTAGAACTCCTATAATCTCTCTTAAACGCGATGTTTTATCGGAATAAGCACTCCGATCCTTTTTTCGCTTGAATGGCTTGCGATCCGTCATCATTCGGCTTTCCTTCACCAAATTAATTTTTTTTAAAACGTATCCACTGCTTAATATTGCAGTGGATACGTTTTTTAGTGATTGTCTTTTAGTCTTTCCATTTTGGCAATTTTATCTTTGATTGCTTGAATTTCCCCCTCGCTCATCTGTTCCAGTTGGTTTACAATATTAAAACTATCCCTATCTCTATTATTATTACTATTACTATTATCATCGGGGCTTGAGCGAACGTCCCGGCCTTTTTCTTTCATATTTCTTTTCAATTCTTCGTTTAATACTTTGCCTTGTTCAACCGTGAGTTCACCCTGCTTGATCAATTCATCAATGACTTGCTTGGATTTTTCGGCAGTAATGGCTACGGCGCCGACTGTGACTAAAAAAATTTTTTTTAAATCCTCACTCAAATTCATCAAAATACAAGCTCCTTGCCAAGATACGACATTATATTTATCCCCAAGAATAAAAGTCCCGATACATTTTCATTTTCCCTTCCGGGAGATCTTTCTTCCGGAAATCATGACGTTTGTGGTATTCATCTTTTAAACCGCTGTCCGACAAATACGGACGGCGTAGGTCTCTGCTCATCGTCTCTACGCTCTATACAGTTTCAGCCCTGGCTTGCGCATTGGCTCCCGGGGTATGGCTTATAATTCCTGCCCGTATTGTGCAAGGCATCGGCGCGGGCGCCATCACTTCTTCCGCCTTGGTCATTGTCAAGGACTGCTACAACGGCGCTGCCAAAACGCGGATTATCGCTCTTATGCAGTCCATGGGAGGCCTTGCGCCAATGCTTGCCCCTATTCTGGGCGCGATGGTTGGCACCACGGTGCGTCCTTTCTCCACCGACTTATTGCTGGATCAGCAGCAGGGCGACACCGGATCAGCCTCGGCGCTGATTAATTTTGCCTGCACCCTGTTTGGCTGTTTTGGTATGACTGTCATCTCCGCCAGTCCGTGGAATCTAATCCTCACCCTGGGCGACATTATCCTTGGCGCGTCCCTGGCGCAGTTCTTATTTTGGCGCCTACTGATGAAGTCGTACCCGCTGTATCGGATTCAATGAATGAATATCTGCCCTCAACGGGAGCGAATGGAGAATTTGAGGCCAAGCTTGCCATCATTAACGTAAATTGGTTCAACTATTAGCGTCCCTCAATTGTTTCCTCTAAAGGCATCCGAGGCGCATCCATTTTGGGTGATATAACAACAGCATAAACCGATTCCGTGCTTTCCGCGACTGCGACAAAATGGCCTTTTCCGGCTGCAATAATCACCTGGGTCCCCGGCTGAATCCGTACAATCTGGGCAGTATCCATTTCCGGTTGTCCGCTCTTTACATCGACAAATAACATTAAGGCAACGCCTGATACGAAATAAAACATTTCTGCGTCCATATGAGTTTCAATCTCATTGAAAACCGGAACGTGATGCCAGGTCTGCAAAACGCCTCCGCTGATTTCCGTTGATCGAAATTTGGCAATTAATGAGGATGCTGCCCATTCAAAGTAATTCTCCTTATGACCAGCTACCTCTAGCGGCATCTGTACTTCGAGTCCCCTAACCAAACCCGGTTTTAAATCCTGAATATTAATTTTTTTCATCGTCACTTCCCCTTTCCTGCTCTTTTATAAAGGCGGCAATTTCCTCTCCATTCGGTATGCCGGGTATTGCGCCTTTTTTGGTCGTAGTCAAAGCGCCGGCCGCACAGGAAAACTTCACGATTTCACGCATGTTGGCGACACTTATTTGGGCTAATTCTTCTCTGGTTTTGGTACCCAAATGGTAAAGAACCGCCCCCCAAAACGCATCGCCTGCTCCTGTCGTATCAACGGTTTTCACTACAAAAGAAGAAACAAGCTCATGACCAGTTGCGCAATAGAAAAAACATCCTTGAGAGCCTAATGTAACAAAAATCAATTGAGGGCCCTGTTTAAAGAGAATACTTGCTCCCTTAATAAGGTCGCTGGTTCCGGTTATCACCTGCAATTCCTCATCAGAAACTTTTAAGACATCCGTATATTGCAAACACTCCCGAATTACAATCCGAGCCTCTTCTTTCGATTTCCATAACAGCGGACGATAATTCGGATCGTAAGAAACCAAGACGCCATTTTCTTTTGCAAATTTTACTGCTGCTATCGTTGCCGACTTTGCAGGATCTCCGGTCATCGAAACGGACCCAAAATGAAATATCTTTGAATCTTTAATGACCTGATAATCGACATCTTCGGGTCTCAACATCAAATCAGCTCCAGGATTACGGTAAAAACTAAAGGAGCGATCGCCCTTGGAATCAAGATGGACAAAAGCCAAGGTAGTATTAGTGGTTCCCGAAACCTTAAGGCCCCGGGTTTCAATATTTTCTTTTTGGAGTGCATCCCTTAGAAAAAGACCGAATTGGTCATTGCCGACCATTCCCAGGAATACGCCTTTTTTCCCAAGCCGCGATAAAGCAACTAAAACATTAGCAGGCGCGCCTCCGGGGTTTTGTTCAAACAAAGGATTATTTTGCGTAGACTCGCCACTCGGAGTGAAATCGATTAATAATTCTCCCAAAGCACTTACATCATACATCATCTTCATCACCTATTGATTTCGATATAACGTTTCCCAATCAAACGATAGTTGTTTTTTTATTTTGATATTCTGACGACTGCCTTGACAATTTCCGATTTATTATGAATGCTAAAATCCATTGCATTTTGAATATCATTAAATTCAAAGATATTGGTCACGATGTTTTTCAAGTCAACCTTCCCATTGGCAATGGCTTCAATTGCCATTGGATAAATATGTCGGTAACGGAATACCGTTTTGAAATTCAATTCTTTATCTAGAGCAAGACTCATAGGCAAATTCATCATGCCGGATTTCCCGTAACCAATCAGTACAACATTAGCTCCTTTTCTTGCCATATGAATAGCCTGCTCCGTGGTTATTTCAGTACCCGCAGTTTCGATTACCAAATCACAACCGAACCCGCCTGTCAATTTCATCACTTCGTTAACTACATCTTGTTCTTTAGCGTTGATGACTCCGGTTGCTCCTAGATTCATGGCCTTATCCAGACGATTCTGCATAATATCTACTACATAAACTTTCAAAACGCCCATTGCTTTTAATGCCATCATCGAAACCAGGCCGATACAACCGGCGCCCATTACCACGGCAGTCTGGCCCACATGGGCGCCTCCCTGAGTCGCACCGTGGAAACCAACGGCCAACGGCTCAACCAAAGCCCCCTCCAGGGTGCTTACATTATCAGGGAGTTTAAAACAAAGAGCGGCCTCATGGGCAACATATTCCTGGAACACGCCATCTACCGGCGGGGTTGCAAAAAAAATAACATCCGGACAAAGATTATAATTGCCAGTCCTGCAAAATTCGCATTTCCCACAGGTTTTCCCCGGTTCGAGCGCCACACGGTCTCCAACTTTAAGATGCTTTACATTCCGGCCAACTTCGACAACAACGCCACCCGGTTCATGCCCCAAAACAAAAGGAGGTTTAACAATATAATTACCGATACGGCCTGTTTCATAATAATGCATATCTGAACCGCAAATGCCTACATACTCGAGTTTCACAAGAACTTCATCATCGCCGGTCTCCGGGATGTCCCTTTCCTCAAATCCCATTTTGCCGATACCCAGCATTACTGCTGTCTTCATTTTTCCTTTCACGGTAAAACAATCCCCTCTCCATAATTTTCTTATTGTTTTCCAAGGCTGATTAGCGATCCCTACCTTGACGGGCGATATGGCTACTTAATAATCGGGCTTCAAGTCATACCGTTGCAGAAGCAACTTTAGCTACTTTTGTTTTGCGATTCTTCTGGATACAGTCAAAAGCAACCGCAAACATTAGGACTGATCCTTTAATAACCATCTGTGTATATGCGCTGGCATTAAGTAAAACCATCCCGTTGCTTAAAACTCCCAAAATCAAAATACCGGCAACGACATTGGAAATTTTGCCATAACCTCCGTTAATACTAACACCGCCCAAAACGCAAGCAGTCAGGGCATCAAATTCAAAACCTTTGCCGGATAGAACTTGTCCGGAATTGGTCCTAGACAACAAAACGATTCCGGCAATTCCAGCAAAAAAACCGGATAAAGCATAGACAAGGTATTTGACACGAATAACGTTGATACCGGATAGATTGGCAGCTTCTTCATTACCGCCGACCGCATAAAAATAGCGACCAAAGTAAGTTGAATTTAGGATGAAGGCGCCTATCAACATGATAATAATCATAACAATCACCGGAATCGGAATGATACCGATATATCCTTGCCCGAGAATAGCAAATGATTTGTCAAACCCGAATATAGGCAATCCACCGCTGATGATATAAGCAAGCCCCTCTACTATGATCTGTGTGCCGAGGGTTACGATAATCGCAGGCATTTTAATTCTTGCAATAATCAGACCATTAATAAATCCAATAGCGGTACTAAGTGCAACGGCGACAGCAATAGCAGCGATTGGGTTCATCTTACCGTTGACCATCATCCAGGCTGTCACAATATTGACTAAAGTGACTATCGAACCAATCGATAAGTCGATGCCTCCTAACAACAACACAAAGGTCATACCTACAGCAGCAATTCCAAGCATTGAAACTTGCCTTGCAATAATTAATAAATTGCCGGTGACAAGGAAATTATCTGAAGTAATCGAAAAAAATATCACAAGCATCAAAAGCACTGCAAAAATTCCATACTTCTTAAAAAATTCCATGTATTTCATAGGATTATACCTTCCCTTTAGTAATTGACGCCATCGTCATGATATCTTCCTGGTTAAATTCCTTTTTGTCCAAAAAACCGGTCATTTTCCCTTCCGACAAAACAATAATCCGATCGGACATACCCATAATTTCTCCCATCTCCGACGAGATCATCAAGACGGTTTTTCCGGCTTCGACCAAGGAGTTCACCAGTTTATAGATCTCATACTTTGCCCCGACATCGATACCTCTGGTTGGTTCATCGAAAATGATCAACTCCGCATCGGAAGCGAGCCATTTGGCAACAATGACTTTTTGCTGGTTACCGCCGCTCAAATTTTTAATTTTCTGTTCCAAACTTGGTGTTTTGATTTTAATGCTTTCTTTATATTGATTGGCTATTCTTTTTTCTTCGCCCTTATTCAAGAAAGACAGTTTTGATATCCGCTCCAGAATGGGCATGCATATATTTCCCTTAATATCAATATCAAGCAATGCGCCCTGTTTCTTTCGGTCTTCAGGAACGAGCGCAATTCCATAGTCAATTGCCGAACGCGGTGTTTTGGGTGATATTTCCTTTCCTTTAAAAAAGATTTGCCCGCCGGTTTTGGGCTTAACGCCAAAGATGAGTTCCGCCAGTTCGCTCCGACCCGAGCCGATTAATCCCGCAAAGCCTAGTACCTCGCCGCGTTTGACTTTAAAGGAAATATTGAACAATCCGTTGCCGCTTAGATTTCGGACATCCAGCAACACCTCATCTTTTATACAACATCCTCGGACCGGATAAGTCTCCTTGATTTCCCGGCCAACCATCCGCTTTATCAATTTTTCAATATTCGTATCACCGGTATTCATAGTTTCGACGATATTACCGTCACGCATGACTGTTACCCGGTCTGTCAGCCGGAAGATTTCTTCCAAGCGATGCGATATATAAATAATGGTGACTCCCTCAGCTTTAAGCTTATCGACGATCCGATACATACGTTCAACTTCCGCTTTGGTTAAAGGCGCTGAAGGTTCATCCATAATTAAAATTTTGGCTTTCTGAGAAATCGCTTTGGCGATTTCAACCAGCTGTTGATAACCAACAGTCAAGTTACTAACCAATGTGTTTGGATCGATATCAATATCAAACTGTCGAAAAATCTTCAGTGCCTCAGCAGCCATTGCTTTCTTATCAATCCTAAGTCCTTTGCAAATTGCTCGACCTAAAAAAATATTTTCAGCCACAGACATTTGTCCAACAAGATTAAACTCCTGATAAATAACAGCTATTCCTTGTTGTTTCGACAACTTCGGTGTCATAGATGAAAATTTTTCCCCGTCGACAATAATATGACCGCTATCGGGAATTACAGCACCGGTGCATGTCTTGATCAGCGTTGATTTACCTGCGCCGTTTTCACCAACCAATGCATGGACTTCGCCTTTGGAAACATGCAAGGTGATATTATTCAGTGCCGTGACGCCAGGGTAAGTCTTGGTTATGTTATTTAACTGTAAGAACATATTTTTACCATCCCGAGATCTGTCTTTACGTAATACCCTAATTAATAATAGGGGGCAGAAGACATTGTCTACTACCCCACTTGAATGGAGCTGCTGCAAATACTGCGACAGCCCGGTGCCTTTATAAATCAGTTCGGTACATTACCAACGTTTTCAATCGTAACCGGGAATATCTTACGGTAAAATACCTTGTCAACTTTTTTGCCGGAGGCCACTTTCTTAATTAGACCATAGATTTCTTTCGCCATCGTCACAGGTCCGCCGGTAATCATAACCGACATTCTGTTCCCTTCGTGATTCTTAATGGCCTGAAGTTCTTGTTCGGTTGCATCCGCTGCAAAAATGCCAAAATCAGGAGAGATTTTATTAGCAGCTTTAGCCGCTTCGTTTGCACCGATAGCACCGCCGCCGCCTATGCATGCAACTACTTTAACATTGGGATGAGCTTGAAAGATGGACTCCATCTTAGTCTGTCCGCCGGCAGCATCGATTGCTGGTTGTTGAGCGACGATTTTAGCTTTGGGAGCGTTCTTCTTGAGCGCATCAACAATACCATTAGCGCGTTCAAGTAAAATTGGTAATTGCGGCCAATCTAGAACAGCAACTTCAGCCTTACCGCCTAGTTTTTTATTGATCCATTTGGCAGCCTCTTCACCAATCATCTTACCAAGGTCATAATTGTTGATTACATAAGCCAGATCGGCATTTTCTAGTTTGTCATCCCAAGAAATGACTTTGATACCGGCTTTCCTAGCTTGCATAAGTACGTTTTCAATCCCTTTAGGATCAGCGGGATGACAGACAATAACATTCACTTTACTGGAAATAAAGTTTTCCACTTGCTGAATCTGGGTTGTAATATTGCTATCACAAGCCATGTATGTCATTTCACCGCCATCTGCTTTGACCGCTTTCTGAGTTTCTGAGCAAATACCTGCCCAAATCGGATTGCTAACACTTTGTACGGTCATACCAACTTTGAGAACTTTTTTAGGAGCGGCGATGCCATTACCTACAAGGCATATTGCCATGATAGCCACACCCAAGAGACTAAATAGAGACCTTTTTTTCATCGAACTTCCTCCCTTTTCATATCATTAGATTTATTAACAATTAGCTTATAAAGCTAACTTGTTTCATATTTTTAAAGCATCAATAAAAGAGGGAATTTTATGTAATTACTTTTATAAAACGTTTTATAAAACTACTTGCATAATACCACCTTGATACTAATAAGTCAATACCATAGACATTTGAATTTTAAAAATGGCGTTGTACTTAAGTCTGGAAAACATCGGAAAGAACCCTGTTCCATTAAATTAAATAGAGGATTATTGAAGAGGGTAAATGACTTTAGATTGTACTAATAAACCCTTCGATATGTCTAAGCGCTGCTCCCAAAGCGGAAGCCTCGATTTTATAACGGCACGGCTTAATATATATAGCGTTATTTTCAAACGTATTTAACAATGCAGCTTTTTCGTGTAAATGCGAAATATAAGGCTCAATAAAACTGCCAACGTAACCGCCAATAATAACTTGGCAGTCGAAAGCCATTCTTAGGTTGTTTACGACTATGATAAGATTTGATAAGTAATCCTCCCAAATTCTTGTAAATTCTTCATTCCCATCCGCCAGTTCCTTAAAAAACCTTTCTAATTTCCCATCCGTTAGTTTTGCAAGAATCTTTGCCGAGCAATAAGCATCAACACATCCAACCTTTCCACAATAACACTTTCTGTCACCTGGTATTAAAGTCATATGCCCGAATTCTCCGCTTCTGCAGTTATCTCCAAAATATAAATTATCAATAACCTGATTACCTTTCAAACCGTTGGATTTTTCCATAAATATCGCACCTCCAACGCTATTACTTAGTGAGAGATACACTGTAGTATATCTCTCCTGTATACTATACATTTCTGCAATGATGGCAGCATTTGCATCATTGGTAAATATACAGTGATTAGGGATGTTCTGAGAAAATACCGTATATGGTACATCCGTGATGCCCAGTGCATGAGAAAAAGTAATTTTTGCATTCTCTGAACTAACAATCCCGGGAATGGAAATGCCGAATCCTAAAAAACGATCTTCCGGAATATTGGCACTTGTTAAAAACTTTATTGCCAACTCACCCAAATTCATAAAATATTTTCTTTCGTTCGTAAAAGGTTTATACTCTCTTGTATGCATTAAAACACTGCCGGATAAGTCAGTCAGGACAAATCCAACATGGTTTTGGGTGATATCAATGCCAATTGCATACCTAGCATCATAGATAGGCGCAATAACCCTCGCCTTCCTGCCCCCCGTTGATTCAAAAGCGCCAACCTCACAAATTAACCCCCGCTCGGTTAACTCTTTGATATTTTGCAAAACAGTAGGCATGCTGATTCCAAGTGTAGAAGCAATATCCGGCTTGGATACTTTTTCATATTTATTCACATATCGATAAATTTGATTGCGATTTATTTTTTTGACTTCCGGGTTGCTGACTCGATTCTTTTTCATATTCACCTATCACTTTTATAAAAGTATTTATATTAGTATAACCTCTCTATCCCATAAAGGCAATATTTGTATTAAAAAATGAGGATGCATTGAGACCCGAAAGTCTGATATACTTTTTAACCTTTGAAAATGTATACCCATGGTTATTCACATAATCCAGATGTTTTTTTGACCTAAAATATCTTTTCTCCATGCCAGTGTGGTTAAATTTCAGCAACGGACACAGATACTGAGAAAGCTTATATTATTTACCATTGACCAACATCCTCTTTTAGATTGGATAAGCGGTGATTGCAATATTCAACCATAAAGAACATCATAACAACAAAAGCTAACTGAAATAAAGGATATATTGTTATGCTGGTTTTTTCGGCAATAACTCCGATTAAAGGCGGAGAAAAAGCACTTCCAATATATGCACAGGCCATTTGTAACCCCATCATTGATTGAGAAACATTTTTTCCAAATCGTTCCGGTGTTTGATGTAATAAGCTGGGATAAATCGGCGCACAACCAAATCCAATCAATACAAATCCTATACCTATTATTAGGGTATTGATAGAAAAGTACAATAATACGATGCCCAACACAGCAAGTCCCTGTCCTAATCTAATCATTCTTTTGGTATTCAATTTCAAAGTTAAGAAACCACTTAAAAAACGACCCCCGGTAATACCAAAATAGAATAAAGAAATTAACGATGCCGCTAATTCTGGTGCTATCCCTTTTTTCAAGACCATGTAACTGCTACCCCATAACCCCGTTACTAGTTCCAGGGAACAGTAACAAAAGAAAGCTATCAAAATTTGTTTTGCACCGGGTAATGCAAGTAACTGTTTAATCCTTAGCGGCGATGGGGCACCCTGTTCAGGCTCCCCTTTTTTATTTTGGGATTTCCACAGCGGCAGGGAAAAAATCAGTATGGCCGTTAGGGCGATTTGAATGTAGGAAATGATTCGATAGCCATGGCTCCAACCCAAATTTCCAGCCAAACATACTCCCATAATATAAGGACCAACTGTAGCGCCTACTCCCCAAAAGCAGTGTAACCAATTCATATGTTTAGCTTTATAATGTAGAGCGACAAAATTGTTTAATGTTGCATCTACCGATCCGGCGCCTAACCCATAAGGAATTGCCCATAAACAAAGTCCTGTGAATGAATGAGCAAGCGAAAAACCCATTAATGCAGTTGCAGTCATTCCTATACTGATAACGGTTATCCGTCCTGTTCCCAATTTTCGTACTAAAAGGTCACTAAATAGGCTGGATATAATGGTACCCCCGGCAATAATCAGAGCGATTATGCCGGCATATGAAACCGGCACACCCAACCCAGTATACATACTAGGCCAAGCAGAGCCTAAAAGTGAATCCGGTAATCCAAGACTTATAAATGAAATATATATAATTACAAGTAATATCTGAAACATTCCTTTTCTTTTTCCTCCTATGTATTCGGACACATATAATAAGAATATCGTCTTTTTTATCTTATTACAAGTTGATTTTGGACATATCTATACGAGGCTCGACTAATCAGAATAATGTGAAAAAGGCCCAAGATAAGATATGCTAATAGTTCCGAATAAAAAGAAAACTATATATGTTGAAATAAATAATTGAATTAATTTTTCTTTCAAAATCAAGATGTCTAAAGACAACTCACCTCCTCGGTCCCCCTCTCTTTCGCGAAAGAGAGGGGGATGGCTCAAGAGTTACAATAAGCAGAATAGTTCGCAGGGGGTGAGTTGTAGTCAGACATTCAACATACTTATTTCAACCTATATAGATAATAAATTTTTACGTAACAATTCTACAATTTACAAGTAGCTCCGTGCCCTTAATAAATTTAGAAAAACGTTAGGACTGTTGGGTGGTGTCCTGACAAGCATAATTAACTTGTGTTTTACTTAGTGAATATTCATGAAAGCTTGATAATTATTTTTTTAATCCAAGTAATTTGTGCAACTTATGTCAGGCATTTTATCAGAGGAATTGATATAATGAATAAGGAAGTGAGTTATTTGTCTGTTCAAACCATGGAATCTATGGTCAAATGGCTTGACAATAATGTTTTGGAAAACCCGACATTAGAAGGTATGTCCTCCCATGTGGGATACCCTCCATATTACTGCTCAACAAAATTTCGTGAGTACACAGGTATTACCTATAAACAATACTTGGCTAAATGTAGGCTAAATGCGGCTACAAATTTACTTATTATGACAGACTATAAGCCTTTGCAGCCGAATTATTGATGCCAGAGAGTTTCATTAGAGCTGATATGGCAGCTTTAAAAACTTGGGATAAGGAAAGCCTCCAACAGCTGTCGACAAAATATCAAGTCAGTTTTAAAGCATTCATTTATCGCTTAAGCCATTTAGACTTTAAGATCGATTTATTAAGTCTATAAAAAAACTGAACCACTAATTTCTCGTGGCTCAGTTTCCATCTTTATTTGTGAGTTTCCAACTTTATTATACAAAATCACCCGTTGTTATTTTGAAAGAAAATTTGAACAAAATTATATGTTTTTAAGCGGTTTTCTAATATCCTTTCTGCTTGTTTTTTGAAAGAAAGTATGAACAAATCATTCCTGGGAGCGATTTTTTTGAAAGAAAGTTTGAACAGAGTTTATGTGATTGATGACACTTACAATTGGAGTTTTCAAGTTATACGTTCTCCTTCGGATTAGCGTCTTCATCGTCCATGTTTATTTTCCTTTCAAAGCTTTTTACCTATAGAATAGATTCTATTATTGGTCTAGCATTAGGATTTTTTCTAAGGCACAAAGAAATTAACTGTTGTAACCTTGTCGATACGGGTGGACGAACTGGTTCCTCATTGAGATGTCGCTGCCGTAAATCACCGGAAGTAAATGGAGGATTTCCTGTTACAAGAGCAAATGCGATACAACCAAAAGCATAAATATCTGTTGCCTTGGTTGCTCGTTCAAATCGCCATTGCTCAGGAGCAGCATATTGTTGCCCCCGGTCAAACTTAGCGGCAACTTTTACTTTATTTTGGCGGAAATAGCATGTAAAATAGGTAATAAAAAACGGAAGCTGGTAACAGTGCGTCCACA
>WSSedL1CaDRAFT_10000410_pt1 | contig 30257 bp, 22 predicted proteins | sample WetSurSL1Cattail_FD_9464 | JGI IMG/M metagenome (IMG submission 9464)
AAATCCCAAGAGCACCTTTTACATTACCCATGGCATTTGCAGGTGGCCCCGAAGGACTATAAATGTTACCGGTCATATCAATTTTGGAAATCGCATCAATATAACTGAAGTATTCCTTACTAACGCTAAATAAATTAAATGCTATGGTATCCTTTGCTGTAACATTTTTTATCACTGCCATAAGATTTGTAGAAGCCCCATTCCGCTGACTGTCGTCTGAAAACGGATAATCCTTAACATTTAAAAATAAAGGCATATTGTTTCTGAATATTTTGGCAAAATAATAATTACCAGGACTTTCAGGTTCTTTACCAAAATAATAAACAGCCAAAATAGTAGTATCCTTAGCAGCATTATCTTCTCCTGCAAGGTCTTTGGGTAAAGCATAAAGTTCGCATTGAATAGAGTCAATATCAATACCTTCAGGCATGGTTGATGAAGACATGTATTCCTTTTGTCCATTTACATTTTCTTTTAAAGTAATTAACAATTCATAAGTTTTCCCTGGCATCCCCGCAAATAAATCGGCGGAAAAATACCAACCTTCATTTTCCGGACTTTCCTTAAATGTATAGGAATTACTTCCTTCAGTGACACGTACTGTTGCTCCTTGAACAGGCAATGGATCAGCCGCTGAAAAATAGGTATTTGAAAATGTCAGTCTGACGCCTTGGTTTTTTAATTCGTTTGTTATCATTCCATCCACAACTAATAATGCGGGGTGACTATTTACATTCCATGTGATTTCTTCTTCAGGCTTAGCGCAGGAGATTAAGGCCAAACTTATGACAACGAAATAAATGATTTTTTTGATCTGCAAATTATTATTTTTATTAAAATCAGCTAACTTAATTAGATTTAATAGATGATTCCCAAACAAATGGTTAATTCTTGAAAACACTGTAGTATTCATAACGAATTGATTTATTAGCAACATTAATTTAAAATGAAAAATTCCAGGTGAGGGATGGTGTGAATCCCATAAAATTTTGCTTGTAGGCATGTGTTATCTGTGGTTGATCCTCGTTGGATTTAAAATAAATGGCAACAGGATTTACATGATTATACACATCGAAAACAGACAATACAATTTCGCTGCGAAATTTACGATTTGGTTTGTCTTTACTGTGCAATGCAACCGACAAATCGAGCCGGTGGTATAGTGGCATTCGGTCGTTGTTACGTTTATCAAAATAAGGAATAACTGTTTGTTGGTAATCATATTTCAATACCGGTGATGTAAACGGCCGTCCGGATTTTATCGTAAAATTGGCCGACACAGAAAATCGTTTTGATAGATTGTACATTCCAACTACCGATAAATCATGCGGCCTGTCAAAGGAAGACAGATACCAGCCTTTTTCCTGTATGCCCTGAGTTTTTTGTTCCGTTTTGGAATAGGTATAACTTATCCAACCGTTTAGCCTCCCTTCGGATTTTCTTATAAATATTTCAGCACCATAGGATCGTCCTATTCCAAAACGAAAGTCTTCGTCAATTCGTTGGTTAAACTGAGGCTGTGCAAATTCCTTAAATTCTATCTGGTTTTTCATATCCTTGTAATAAACTTCAATAGACGCTTCAATTTTATCGCCTGGAAAATTCTTGAAATACCCAGCACTGTATAGATTGGCACTTTGAGGCTTAATATTTGGACCAGAGCCAATCCATACATCAATGAGAGAGGCCACCGAAGAGTTGGAAACAATATGCACGTATTGACTGGTTCGTGAATAACCCAGCTTCAACGAGCTGTTTTCATTTAAGCTATAGGCGATGCCGATGCGAGGTTCAAGGTTCTGATAGTAATTGAACACTTTACCTTTCCCATATCGGAGAGTATCAACGGTTTCATAATTGGCATCCAGCTTATAAACGGTCGCTTTTCCTATACTTTGAAAAAGGGTATAACGCAGTCCATAATTAATCGTAAGTTTGGGAGAAAACTTATGCTCACAGGCTATATACAAAGCATGTTCAAATGAATAATTGTTAGGCATAGCAAACTTAAATTTCATGGTATCAAGACTTCCATTTACTTTCCCAAGATCGAAGTCATGATAGGTTGTGATAAACCCTGTTTTTATCGTTACCTTATCGTTTAAATAATAACCCAGATCATACTTGAACGAATAATCTTTAATAAACGCAGTCCAATCAAATTGTTGGATTCTATCTTTTCCAAATTCCCATTCATTCTTAAAATCATAATTGTAGTTGCTGACTAATAGTGTGAAGTTGGTAAATATCTTATTTGAAAGAAGAGAGTTCCACCGGATTGTGCCTGTATAATTACCCCAGGAATAATTGTTTTTAATATTGGAGACAGTATCCTTCATATTGAAAACATCCTTACCAAAATAGCCAAATACAAAAAGCTTATTTTTATCATTGATGCTGTAATTAGCTTTTAGATTTAAATCGTAGAAATAATAAGGTACGATTGGAAAAGTATCTTTGATTGCATGCATAGCTTTGGTAAGTAAGTCGATGTAAGCCCTGCGTCCGGAGATCATAAATGAGCCTTTACCTTTAACAATGGGAACTTCGAGGGTTAGTCTACTTGCTAATGTGCCTATTCCTCCTGTCGCTGAAACCCGTTTGTGGTTACCTTCTTTCATTCTTATGTCGATAAGCGATGAGAGCCGACCTCCATATTGAGCGGGTATGTTTCCTTTGTAAAATTCGACATTTTGTATGGCATCATCGTTAAAGACCGAAAGCAGATTACCCAGATGACTTGCATTGTAAACGGTTGCTTCATCTAAAAGAATCATGTTCTGATCCCTGGCACCTCCCCTTACACTGATAGCAGATCCTCCTTCATCGTTGGACTTTACACCTGGTAAAAAGGTTAAGATTTTCATGATATCCACTTCGCCAAAGGCGACTGGTATTTGTTTCATAGTTTTGCCACTTAGAGAAACCACGCTCATCCTGGTCGATTCAATGTTCTCACGGGATTCTTTACTTTGAATGACCACTTCATTAATCATTTTAGCCATTTCAATTAATTCAAAGTTCATGGTAACATCAGATGAAAGATTGATGAGCGTATCCATTACCTGATAACCCACATAGCTAATCATGATGTGGTAATTACCAGGCAACATACTAAGCGAATAAAATCCGTACGCATTAGAAACAGTGCCGGAAGCAGTATTCCTTTGGTAGATATTCACACCTATCAGCGCTTCTCCATTTCTGGCATCTTTAACATACCCACTGATTGTATTTTTTTGAGCGAATCCTGCATGAACTAATAAGAAAGTCGAAGCAAAAATGATTGTTGCTATTTTTAATGTAATTTTCATTGTTAAATTTTTGAGTAAGACTTTTAACGAAATTAAAATTTCCAATAAGACAGGGCGATTAGAAAAAACCCTACCTGACAAATTGAAAAAATGGTAAATTATTCCACAAAAGGCTTTCCTGGTAATTTAGGCCATTACCCTGATCTGACAGAGTCGATCGACCTGCTGAACAGCATTTAATTTTAAAATTTTCTTTGCAACTTAGCGACTTCCCGATGAACTATTATCGGATAATAATACTTTTACGACTCAAAGCAGAAACCTGAAAATAACCCAAAGCATTTGGAATAAATTGGATAGGAGGATTGGTTTTAAAATCCAGGTCAAGATTACTATTATAAAGAAGATCATTAAAAATATAAACATAGTAGTCAAGCATTTTCCTGGACAATGAATAGAGTTCTACATCCAGGGTGTCATTCTTAGCAAAAGCCTGATCGAGTTCTATCCCATTAAGAGTCTGGATTGCTTTATCACTTATAAGCATTACTGTATTTCCCGATGTAAATAACTTGTGATTTCTATATATCTGTATCTGATAATACTTGGGATTATCGGGATCTTTTGGACCAGCAAATATTTTTAAATAATAAGCTGAATCGGTGGTATTAGCTTTTTTGTAAAAGGTGTACGAAAGAGAATCGAGTCCATGCATTGGAATCATTATCGATGAAGCGTAATATTCAACAGCATCTTTACGAACAAGTAGTGTATAGTTATTTTCAGGCAATGCAACAAAGACATCATTGGTATACCATCCGTTTTCTGTATATTGAAATTGCATTGTATCACCTTTCGTATCGGCTATCTTCACAGTTGCATCTGTAACAGCAATACCCACACTATCGCCAAACGGGGCAGTATAACTTACCCTAACCCTTTGATGATCCGGCTGGTTGGTGATGAAGGCTTCTATTACCAGAGCTTTCTTGTATTTCCCATTCTCCGAAAAATCAACTACATCCTGACAACCTATCAAAATGATTAATACACTATAAACTAACCACCTATGCATATTCAGTCAAATTTAAATTCATAAGAAAAAGCTGGCACAAACTGAAAAAGGTAAAACCCAACTGTATTGAAACTTTTGGATTGTGTATTATCACTTACTATTGTTGTCGGATTACCATCATATACATTGCGATACGTATAATATAACATGTTTTTGCGAAAATAAACATTGTAAAAATATAAGCTAAAACTATGCTTAAGACGATTCTTACTCCCAAATTTGAACTGCATCCCAATATCGAGATGATGATATGAAGGCATGTGCGAAATCTTTAATGATTCAATCTCGTACATTGGGACAGATGATCCATTAATCTCATATTTCCCAACCGGCATATTATATGGACAACCTGACATAAAAACCCAGGCAGATACGAGGTTAATGTGTTTGGAAAGTTGATAGTTCAAGTTAATTGCAAGATTATGAGTCCGATCATAATAGGGATCATAGGTTTGGTTGCCGTTTATGCCATCTTCTTTTTTACGAACTTTGGCCAGGGTATAACTGAGCAACCCATTAAGTCTTCCTACATTTCGACGAAGCGACAATTCTATGCCGTAAGCCTCCGAATGGCCAATAATGGCCATATCATCATAATTTTTCCCATAGATAAGGTCATCGGTAATTTTAAAGCGACACTGATTATATAGTTTCTTATAATACCCTTCACATGAAAACTCAAAATTATCGTTGACAGCATTGTAAAAGCATCCCAATGAAAAATTATTCGAATATTGAGGTTTTAATACATCATTGGAAAATATAACCCTGTCGAATGGAAGGATCATGCTAATAATGCTTGCGCCATGATAAAATTGGTAATTGCGCGAAATACCGGTTTTAACTGATACCAAAGAAGAGATTTTATAACGTGCAGTAAAGAAAGGTTCAGGTTTTAAGTTATGTTTTTCGGAATTTTTGGCATAGTAGAAAACATAATTGAGCCGAATTCCTGATTCTATAGCCAACCTAGAAGTTAAATTTAAAATGCTCTCCGCATAAACATTATAAATCGATCGATCTGATATTCCGGAATAATATGGAGCAATAATTCTGGAATTGTCATTTACTATTATTTCTATTGGCAATATTGCCTGGTAATTAGTGTTTAGCCCAAAATCAAGTTGACATTTCTCAGATGGAAAATAGGAAAAATCGTATTTAAGGGCATAATTTTGCATATTGGTTTTTACAGTGTAATGATCTACTTCATTATTTTCAAACTTTTGAATGTACTTACTGCCTGTGATTGTCAAGTTTGAAAATAGTTTACTGCTGTAAATATGGTTCCAACGAAAGGAGCCCATTGAATTTGCCCATTCGGTACCTTCCTTATTCACCATTACATTATCCTTGCTGAAGTATGATGAAAGATAGAAACGATTGCGTGTATTTAGTGAATAGTTGATTTTGCCGTTTAAATCGTAAAAATAGATATCTCCGGCACCTGAGGACTCCTGATTAAATAATTTTACAATTTGATCGAGGTACGATCTCCTTCCAGAGATTATAAATGAAGCTTTGTTTTTGATAATAGGACCTTCAAAAGTCAGCCGGCTTGCAATGGTACCAATTCCGCCTTTCACCGAATAATGTTGGTTATTACCGTCACGCAATCTGATGTCAACAACCGAGGCCAATACCCCTCCATATTTAGCAGGAAGCTGACTTTTATAAATATTAATTTCTTTAACAGCATCCTGATTAATAGTAGAGAATATTCCCGAAACATGAGAAATGTCAAAAAGCGGGGCGTCATCGAGCAAAAAAGAAGTTTGGCTGGGAGGACTGCCCCGCACATACAAGCCATTTGAAGCTTCACTTCCACTTTGAATTCCGGGTAGAAGTTTCAAAAATTGAATTGGATCGTTTTCGCCAAGCAAAGCCGGATAGGTTCGCATCATTTTTATTGGTACTTGGTCAATACCAGCACGGGTATACAGAATGTTGTTCAATTCCTTTCCGGAAACCTTTATTTCTTCCAAAGGTTGCAGATCGGATTTTAATTTGAAACTAATACATGCATCTTCTTCCAATTTCACATGGCTTTCCACAGGTAAATAACCCACGTATGAACATCGTATGATGTGTTCACCTGTCTGCAACGGTAATGAATAATACCCATATGCATTAGCAGCTGTGCCTCTTGCAAGGTCCTTAGCAATGATATAAGCGCCAATAAGTCGCTCGCCTGTAACAGAATCCTCAACAAAGCCGTAAAGAGAAACATTATTCTTTGGCGGGGTATAATCGCCACTTACAAACAAAATAACTTTTGAACCTTCAAACTGGTAATTAATGTTTGTTATTGCTTTAATCTTTTCCAATAAAACGGATAATGGTTGGTTTTCAACATCAACGGATATGCGATGATTAACAGGTATTTTATTCTCACTATAAAAGAATTGGATAGCATATTTGCCTGATAATTCTTTCAACATTTCTCCAAGCGCTAACTCTTTGGCATGATAGGTAACCACCTTATCTGAAATATCAACCTGAGCATTTAACGGCCAGTATAAAATACAGCATAATATTCCCAAAACGAACAATTGCTTCATTAAGCAAAGATAATATTTTGAGTGATTTGAAAATTAGGGTGGAATTTGAAAAATCAGAGAATTTAATCACTTTTCACAACCTTTTCCATTCAGAAAAATCGTGTCATTCTTAATGCTATAAGATGCGCCAAGGGTAACTGTCATCACTTTAAGAACTTCGTCTAATGCGGGCTTATGGAAATCGCCCGTAAACCTGCACTGCAACATTGATGGAGAAAACTGCATCGGGACATTAAAATACCTTTTTAAAATAAATTGTATTTCGTTTAAAGGAGCGTTATGAAAAGAAAGCTTATCGTCTTTCCATCCCAGCAAGTTGGAGTCTCCGACTATTTTTTTGGTAATTTTCTTTGATGCTTCGTCAAAAGTTCCCTGATCACCTGCAAGCAAAAGCGTTTTTTGCTGATGCAGGGATTTTTCTTCAAAAAGAACCTTGCCTCTGCTAACAATTACTTCGGTAAATTTTTCCTGTTGGTAAGCACGAACATTAAATGCAGTACCAAGTACGACTACCGCTGTTTTTCCTGTGATTATTTTAAATGTGCCCTTACCTTTTACCACGTCAAAATAAGCTTCGCCTTCCAGTTGAACAACTCTTTCACTATCCGAAAATTTACTTGGATAAGTTATTGAACTCTGCCGGTTAATCCAAACCTGAGTACCGTCCGATAGAATACATATTTTTTTCTCATTACCCGCATGTATGGCTATCTGATTGGCCTGAATATTCTTATTCTTTAAGAAGAAGTAGCCTATCGATAAAATCAATGCCACAGGAATAAGGACAGCTGCAATTCTTAAGTACCATGTAAATCCGATTTGCCTGGAAGATTTGAACAACTCATTACTTACAGGATTATCGCGATCCTGCACGAAGCGTTCCCATTCCATGTCTACATCTGGAGACATGTCGAAACTGAGTTTGCCGGTTAGTTTCCATACCTTTTCAAGCTCCTCCAACAATAACTTATGTTCAGGCGATTGCGCAAGCCACTCCTGAAGAGCGTCAAAATCCCTTTCAGAAATGCGACCGCTAAAGTAGTCTGATGCAATATGGTAAATATCTTTATCCACGTTTATTTATTCTTTATTATGACAGACAGAAAACCCAAAACCCTACCTGTTGAGTAAACAATTTGACCATCAAAAATAAAATTAATATCTCTAATTCTGAATTCATTAATGGTAGAAGCTTGATGCGAAGTGTTTTGAGTGCGATGGTAATATGTTTTTCCACGGCCTTTACCGAAATACCCAAATGGCCGGCTATTTCTTTGTTAGATAAGTCCTCAAACCTGCTTAACGAAAATACAGTTTGACATTGCGGGGGCAAATCTTTAATCGCTTTTCTTACTTTATGTTCCCTATCTTCAACAGAACTGGTATTTTCCAAAGTTTCAGCAAGGTCTGTATACTTTAAATTAGTGGTCTCCAAACGGGTATATTTCTTTTCCTTTTCAATATGATTTAAAGCAGTATTAATAACCATTCTGTAAAGGTAAGCTTCGATTGTACCCTGAATGTTCAAATCCTCCCGTTTATGCCAGAGTTTCATAAAAACCTGCTGAACAACATCTTTAGCAACATCAGCATTCTTTACAACTGTGAATGCAAGGTTGCACAAGGAAGAGAATCTGCTTTTAAAAATAATCTCAAAGTCTATTTCGTTCATGAAACTTTATTGGAAATTACCAAAACCAAATTTGGTACTAGTGTTTAAACATAACTATTTTTGCTCATAAATCAAAGTTTCAAAAACACGGTTTCCCCGTTTTCGAACTATCGTACTTAAAAAGACAATATTAGGCAGAACACCATATTCCCGGGAAAAATGTATATTTGTGTAACAGTTTCATGCAAAAATTTAAAGTCCAGGCATATGAAAAGGCTCATTCTTTTTATTCTCCTAATGAATGTTTTAGAATTGTATGCTCAAAACATTGTTGAGGAAAAAAGCACCTCATCGACCCTGTGTGACAAATATTCTTTTTTTAAGGAACCATACAATCCATTTAAAAATAACGGTTTGAGCATGAGTCTTCCAGAGTGCAATTATATGTATGTATATGATAAATCAATAACGACCTATCATTACTACCTAACCAATTTTAATATCTACGATTATCAATACCTTAAAACCAAAAGAGACATTCTTAATCCTTATGGAGTTCATAAACCACAACTAGCTGTTGTATTTGGGTTACTAAACCTGGCTTTGAAGAAAATTCAGGAGTAGAAATGCTTTAAACAGAGACGTAGTTGGAAAGACCTGATAAACCAACATAGAGTACTTATTTTTACAAGTCTAATTTGTTTAGTTGCCCGACCAGGGCTCGAACCTGGGCTCTTCTGATCCAGAGACAGACGTGTTGCCAATTACACCATCGGGCAATGAAGGTGCAAATGTATAAAATTTCGTTTGAAATTGATACCTGCCGCTTAAATTTAGTTGTATTTTATTCAGAATAATTTTATCTTTATCATAACCTTAAAAAAAACTTAATTAAAATTATGAAAAGCATTACATTAACCTTACTAATCTTTTGTTTAGCAATTACAGGTGTTTTTGCAAACAAAACCAGCGTTGAAATCAAAACAGCTGCAGAAGCAAAAAAAGGTACTGAAATAACAATAACCATTAATGTTAAGCATAGTGGTAATAGCGGCATGCATCACACCAACTGGGTTTACCTGAAAATAGATGGTAAAGAGGTAAAACGCTGGGAATATGATAAAAAGAACCTTCCACCAAGCAATGATTTTACAATTGAGTACAAGTTTACACCAACTGGCGATTTTACAATTGAATCAGAAGGAAACTGCAACATGCACGGAAGTGCTGGCATTCAAAAAGCTACCGTAAAAGTGACCGATTAGCAAAATTTTATCATTCATATAATTAGTTTAACTTAATCAATGTATTTATGAAAAAACAATTAATTATTTTAGGAGCCATGTTTTTTTTGGCATGTAATGTAATTCATGCACAGAGAATAGTTCTCAAATCCGGAGATTTGAGTTTTCTCAAGGGTCAAAAAGAAATAAAGATTCAATATGATTATAGTGACCTGAAAGTGGGCAAAAAAACTGAAAGCGAGTATATTAGTGACAAAGTTGAAGCAAAGAATAAAAAAGAACCCGGAACTGGTGACAAATTTAAAGAAAGTTGGTTAAATGACAGACCATCACGTTACGAGCCCAAGTTTGAAGAACTTTTTAACAAGTATATGGGCGAGCAGGGCATTAAAGGAGGTAAAGACTTAACAAGCGCCAAAATAACCATGATTGTGCACACAACCTGTATAGAGCCTGGTTATAACATTGGTATATCCCGTCAAAATGCATATACAGATTTTGTCATTACATTTAAGGATGATTCAAAAGAACTCGCAGTATTATCAATCGACAATTCTCCTGGTGGAACTTTTGGTGGATATGATTTTGATTCCGGAGAACGTGTAGCAGAATCCTATGCCAAATGTGGCAAATCTCTTGCAGGTTTCCTTATTAAAAAGGGTTTGAAATAAGAAAAGAACTCATTAATATTTAATAAGACCCTCTACCGAAAATTGGAGGGTCTTTTGTTTTTAATTAATAATAAGCTAGGTTATCACGAATTATAATCTGCAAAGCAGCTGCCTTTTTGTAGATTCAATAAACAAAATCTGTCCAAAGCGACGACCTATTCGCACATCACATTTCCATAATCTTCAGTTTAGCAAATTTTAAAAGCAATTGTTTTTGACCGGCATTTTGAAAGAAAACAGTTGCTTTAATATTAGGCAAATCGCCTTCGAGATGAATAACTTTTCCTGTTCCAAATCTTTCATGTAATACCAACATGCCTGTCTGTATCGTCGACGGATCGTCCGCTTGAAAATCCGCAACAATGGGTTGCTTTGACTCAGCCTGCTCCATTTTTACCAAATTCTTATTATTGTTAAACTTCGGTAACGGCTCAGAATCTGGCTTGCTAAATTTCTGAAACTTTGGTTTCCGGGTCCATGTATTTGCTCCTGAGGAAGTTTCAAAGTCATCAGCATGAGCGTTATTCTCCTCTGGGAGATCGAGGTATTGTTCGTCAATTTCACTTAAAAACCTGCTTGGTGAACAATGAGTAAGGTTGCCCCACCGGTAACGGTTTTCGGAATGCAAAAGAAATGCTTTTTCTTTGGCGCGGGTAATTCCAACATAGAACAAACGACGCTCTTCCTCTATATCTTCAATAGTAGTCAGCGACATGGACGATGGTAACAGCTCCTCTTCTACCCCTACTATAAACACGACTCTAAATTCTAAGCCTTTAGCTGCATGCATTGTCATAATGGTAACCTTATCCATGTCTTCCGGCTTTTCCGCATCTGCATCGGTAAGTAGTGCTACATTCTCGAGATAATGCTCCAATGTAAGCGGACCGGAATCGATATCATTTTGGGAAGTAAACTCACGGATACTATTAAGCAATTCCTCAATGTTTTCGAATCTGCTAATGCTTTCCGGCGTTTTCTCCTGCTTTAAATCATTAATAATACCCGAACTCTTTGCCACCTCATATGCCACCTCGTATGCATCCATTGTCTTGGTCTGCTGGCTGAACTGTCGGATAAAAGAAGCGAATTGACTTATTTTATTTTGAACGCCCTTGTTAATGTCAAGTCTAAACAACTCAATACTAGAAACAACCTGAAATAATGTGGTGTTCTGATGTTCGGCGTAAGCCTCAATCTTTGCCATTGTGGTATCGCCAATACCCCGTGCAGGGTAATTAATAATGCGCCTGAAAGCCTCGTCATCACGATTGTTCACAATAAGGCGGAGGTAGGCCAGTAAATCTTTTATTTCTTTACGTTGGTAAAACGACAAACCTCCATATACTTTATAGGGGATATTTCGCTTGCGAAGTGCTTCTTCAAAAATACGTGATTGGGAATTGGTCCTGTATAAAATGGCAAAATCCTGATAAACCATTTGCTCTGCCATTCTTATGTCAATAATAAAATTGGCTACTACAAAGCCTTCTTCAACATCAGTAGTTACTTTAATAACCTTAATCCTATCACCTTCCTCGTTAGAAGACCAAACGTTCTTTTTAATCTGATTTTTGTTCCGGGCAATGATACTGTTAGCCGCATTTACTATGTTTTGGGTAGAACGGTAGTTTTGCTCCAGTTTGAATAGTTTATAATCCTGATAATCATTCCGGAAATTCAGGATGTTCTCAATTTTAGCTCCCCGAAATGAGTAAATACTTTGTGCATCATCTCCTACCACACAAATGTTCCGGTGCTCCTGTGCCAGTTTTTTGATAATCAGGTATTGGGCATAATTTGTATCCTGATACTCATCTACGAGAATATATTTAAACTTTTGTTGGTATTTCTGCAAAGCTTCGGGGAAATCGCGAAACAGAATGTTGGTATTCATGAGTAAATCGTCGAAGTCCATCACGCCTGCTTTGTAACAGCGGTTCACGTATTCCTTATAGACTTCCACCAATTGTGGTTTGCGATTAGCACGGTCATTTTCCATAATCCTGGGACTGGCAGCATAAGCCTGGGGAGTGATCAGGTTATTTTTTGAATGTGAAATCCGTGAAAAAACATCATTGGGTTTATAAATTTGATCGTCGAGATTTAATGCCTTTATAATTTGACGTACAGCGTTTTTTGAGTCTTGCGAATCGTAAATGGTAAAAGTGTTCGCATATCCTAATGTTTGAGCTTCGAAGCGAAGGATTTTGGCGAAAATAGAATGAAAGGTACCCATCCATAATGAATGAGCCTGGCTCTCTCCTACCAATCGCCCGATACGTTCCTTCATTTCCTTGGCAGCTTTATTTGTAAAAGTCAGCGCCAGTATAGAACGAGGATTTACGCCCAGATTGAGTAAGTGAGCAATGCGATAGGTAAGCACCCGTGTTTTGCCTGAACCCGCACCTGCAATCACAAGCGAGGGCCCATCAACCTGAGTCGCTGCATCATATTGCACTCCATTTAATTCATTCAAAAAATCTGCCATGTGTTAAAATTAGAGCCAGGAATCAAGAATTAAGAGCCAAAAGAATTATAAACCTTATTTGCTATAATGTCATAGAGATCTTGATTACTGCCTGTTAATAAGCAAGCTACGGCTCTTTGTTCATATTTCTTGCAGATGTCAAAGTTAAGAACTTCACTACAGAGTTCAGGTGATATTTTTGAATAGTTATTCACATATCGAATTTTTCGCAATTCAATAAAAAAGCCCCCAAAACATTAATTGGAGGCTTTGACCAATAAAAAAATCAAAACATATCAATGTGCCAATTCCATTTGATGATATGCTTGCGCTAATACCTTTGCAAATTCCGCCATTGTTGTGGGCGTGGAATTCTCTTTGGTACGTTTGTGTGCATTTAATGCTTTTCCGCTATTCATACCTTCTGACAGTTCGTTAAAAAGTTGAGCCAAATTTTCAGAAACGAAACCTGAACCCACCATGTTTTTCTTGGCTTCTTCAAACGAAAACTGAACATACATCAAATCGGGTTTACCAACTGCATTGCCGATAATTCTGGCAATTTGACTAAATGTAAGGTCTTCCGGGCCTAACACATATTCGATGGTATGACCTTTAAAATTAAGATCAAATAATCGTTTTGAGCCAACATCAGCGATATCCTTGGTTGCAACATGTGGAATCTTGATATCAGCTTTCAAAGTTGATCCGATAATGCCTTGCTTGATAGTATTTAGCATACCAAAGCTATTCTCCATGAAATACCCCGGACGCAAAATCAACAAATTCACATCTTTTAGCTCTGAGAAATATTCTTCCATATCGCCAAGTCCATCCACTACTCCTGCCCCATTGCGCAAATGTGCACCTATGCTGCTTAGCAACATTACCTGTTTAATCCCATTCTCTTTTACAGCGTTTACATAATTATGGGCAACTCTTTGCTGATCTTTGCGAAAATCTTTAGACTGATAATTAGGAGGAATCATGCAAAATACAGCAGTTGCTCCTCTAAATGTATTTCGAATAAAATCAACATCATATATATCCCCCACAAAAGACTCAGCTCCTTTTGTAGTTAGTTCCTTCAACTTATCAACATTACGGCCAATTGCCCTGACTTTTTTACCTTTTTCCAATAAATTGGAAGCAATTACCTTGCCTATATTTCCAGTAGCACCTGTTATTACAAACATAATTTTATCATTTATAAGTTAGGATAATATAAACGTTCCAAAAATTGATTTGTTCATCGTAAAAAGAAAAGCGGATTTGCTTACCTATTGTATATCAATAGAATTGTGTATTGAATAGAATTTACTATTTTTAGCCGTTTAAGCATTGAATCTGTAAAAGTTTTCTAAACCTGAGAAGTTGCTGTCGTACATGCCTGTCATAGATATATATACCTCAAAAGAACGCTGGAAACTTCTTTTGTTTGTTATTGCAGTATCCATAGGATTTGGCTCATTGTGGTACACCAATAATTTAGTGAACAGGCTTTCGATAGAAGAAAGAAAAAAAGTCGAGCTTTGGGCTGATGCCACTCGCCTCACCGAATCGTCAAATGAAAATACCGATCTCACATTCCTATTCAAGGTTATTGAAAATAACAATACCGTTCCTGTTATTCTAACCGACAAGGATAACAAAATATTATCTTATAGAAACTTTGACTCGATAAGGGTTACAAAACCAGGTTATTTGCAAAAGCAGCTCAACGAAATGAGAAGAGTGCGTCCTCCGCTGGTAATTCATCTGAATAAAGGAAACAAAAACTATATCTATTACAAAGAATCTATTCTGCTGCAAAAGCTTACTTTCTATCCTTATATCCAATTATCAGTAATCATCATATTCATTTTAGTTGCTTATCTGGCATTTAATGCTTCACGAAAGGCAGAACAAAACAAAGTATGGCTGGGGTTATCGCGCGAAACAGCTCACCAGCTTGGAACTCCCGCATCGTCACTTATGGCATGGATTGAATTACTTAGAGATAAGATCGACGATCAGGAGCTTGTTACGGAACTTGAAAAGGATGTAACAAGGCTGAATATTATCACCGAACGATTCTCGAAAATAGGATCTCAACCAAAACTTGAGTTTGCTGACCTAAATCAAGTTGTTGAAGATGTAAAAGACTACATCTGTCGCAGAATCCCTGAAACTGTAGACATTTATATTGACGCCGGGAAAGACCATATTTATTTACCCCTAAACATAAACCTGTTTAGCTGGGTTATAGAAAACCTCATAAAAAATGCATTAGATGCTATTGCGAACCAGGGAACCATTCACATTAAAATTACTTCCGGCATCCACAATGCGGTTATTGATATATCAGACAACGGGAAAGGCATCCTGAAAAGAAACTTTAAAAGGGTCTTTAAACCTGGCTATACAACCAAAGCAAGAGGCTGGGGCCTCGGTTTGTCCTTAACCAAGCGCATTACGGAAGAATATCACAAAGGCAGAATATTTGTATTAAAATCCGAGATTGGCGAAGGGACAACCTTCAGAATTATCCTGCCCAAAAAAAATAAATAAATATGTCTTTGTTATCCGTTAAATCTGATTTAAGTTCGCAGATTATTTTACTGTAATTAAAAAGTATTTTGGACCGAAAAGACTTTGAAATTATGGCACCCGTAGGCTCATGGGAGTCCCTGCGCGCTGCCATACAGGCTGGTTCCGATTCTGTATATTTTGGAATCGATAAGCTAAACATGCGTTCACAATCAACACTGAACTTTACCACAAATGATCTGAAAGAGATTGTAGACCAATGCAATGCTAACAAAATAAAAACCTACTTAACCTTAAATACGGTTATGTATGATCAGGATCTTCCTTTAATGCGCGATTTGATAGAAACTGCAAAAGAATATAAACTAAATGCCATCATTGCTTCTGATATTGCCGCTATCAATTATGCAAATTTGTGTGGAGTAGAGGTTCATGTGTCTACCCAACTTAATGTTTCCAATCTTGAAGCTGTAAAATTTTATTCCAAATTTGCCGATGTTATTGTTCTCGCTCGTGAATTAAGTCTTCAACAAGTTGCTGATATTGCTAAATCAATTGAAGATGAGCATATTTGTGGCCCTTCAGGCAAACCTTTAAAATTGGAACTTTTTGTACATGGTGCGCTTTGTATGGCAGTTTCAGGAAAATGTTATTTAAGCCTTCATGAATATAACAAATCGGCAAATCGTGGCAGTTGTTTGCAATTGTGCCGCCGTTCCTATATTGTCACAGACAAGGAAACTGCTCGTGAAATTGAGGTAGACAATCAATACATTATGTCTCCCAAGGATTTATGTACCATTGGCTTTTTAAACAAAATAATGGATTCTGGTGTCAGGGTGTTAAAGATTGAAGGACGAGCGCGTCCTCCCGAATATGTTAAGACAGTGATTGAATGTTATAATGAAGCTATTCAGGCACATCTCGACGGAACATTTGATGATTTAAAAATTAATGGATGGAAAACACGCCTTTCTACAGTCTTTAACAGAGGATTCTGGGATGGATATTACCTTGGGCAAACCTTGGGTGAATGGAGTCACGTCTATGGCTCAAAAGCTACAAAAAAGAAAATATATATCGGAAAAGGGATGAACTATTTTTCCAATCTTAAAGTTGCTGAATTTCTGGTTGAAACCAACTCATTAAAGGTTGGCGATGAAATCATGATCGTTGGTCCAACAACTGGTGTTATTGAAACTAAAATAACCGAAATAAGAGTTGATCTTCAGATTGTTAACGAAACCAAAAAAGGAGAACGTTTCTCGATTCCCATGCCCACTAACATTCGCAGGTCGGACAAGTTATATAAAATAATAACTGTAGAAGACTAAAAAGTTATTCTATAAAATGGTTTCGGAGAAATACTTAATCAAAACCTTTTTGATAGATTCCATTTTTGTTGGTTTAGTAATGTAACCATCCATGCCAAATGAAATAGCCTTATTTTTCCCTTCCTTACTCGCATTGGCAGTCATGGCAATAATAGGACCTTTGTATCCCAATTTTCGCAGATCCTTAGTGGCCTGAATACCATCCTTTTCAGGCATCATCATATCCATGAAAATGATATCGTACTTATTCTTCATCGTAAAATCAACGGCTTCAACTCCATTTGTAGCCAATTCAATTTCGTATCCCAGATTTTTAAAGATGGTTTTAGCCACTTTCTGGTTAATCATATTGTCTTCAGCTACCAGAATATGAATATCCTTACGTATTTTATTAATTTTTGCAGGAATATGTGCTTCAGGACTTATAGCTGTGAAATTTTCCTGGATTAGATCAAATACCTCCGACGATTCATAAGGCTTAATCAGATAATAGTCAATACCCAATCTTTTTGCTCGTATATAATTGCCATTGATGTCATTACTACTAACCAGAATACATAAAAATTTGTTGGTAATACCAGCATCATAAAGCACTTTTGCAAGCCTAAATCCATCATAATCAAGAGAATCGTTAATGATTACTATATGAAACTTGTCGTATTCGATCAACAACTTGTTTACCAATAAATCATGCGATTGAATATGGTATTTCTCATACCCAATACCAAAATTATCAAAGTAGGCGTATACATGCTCACTATCATTTTTCAATGGTGAAATGATCAACGCAAAGATTTGAGAATATTCCAACACCTTAGAAAAATCGTACTGCTTAGGAAGCTTCTCATTACAAAATGCTTCAATACTAAAATAAAATTTAGAACCAGGAAACGCTGGATTAATGGAAATTGTAGATGGGCTTTCTACCCAAATCTCACCACCCATCAATTCGACTAATTGTTTACTAATGGTTGTGCCCAATCCACTCCCCCCATATTTTCTGGTTATTGAGCCTTCAGCCTGGGTATAAGAAGCAAATATAGTTTCCAGTTTCCCTTTGGGGATTCCTATTCCTGTATCCTCAACAATAAATAAAAGTGTAAGGTTACCAGAGTACTCTTCTACCAATTCAACGCCAATGATCACCTTACCTTCATGAGTAAACTTAATGGAATTACTCATCAGGTTGGAAATTACCTGCCGTAACCTGAAAGGATCACCTATAATATTATGTGGTACGTTTGGCGCAATTTGTGTAATTATTTGGATTCCTTTATGTTCTGCCAGCGGTCTGAACAACTCTTTTACCAATGTAATTTCCTCAGAAATATTAAATGGTATTTCCTCAAGCATCATTTTACCGGCTTCAACCTTTGAAAAATCAAGAATATCATTGATAATAGTAAGCAGCAAATCAGATGATTTCTTAACTATTTCAGCATATTCCCGCTGTTCATCAGTTAGTTTCTGCTGTAGCAATGCATCAGCCATACCTACAATACCATTCATTGGAGTCCGGATCTCATGACTCATTTTAGCCAGAAAATCGCTCTTAGCAAGGTTAGCGGCAGCCTCTAACTTACGTGCTTTTTCAATGGGTGAAACGTCGATAAATGCCTCAATAATCAATTCTTCTTCATTCTGATTGAAAGGGATCTCTTTTTTATAAATAGTAGTTTCGCTCCCTTCTTTGCCAAATGTATAGAAATGACCTGAGTCATATGCCGAGTCTGCTTTGCCCTTTTCACTGATGTGCTTAGGTGTTATCATTTCGGCAACATTTCGGCCTATAATGTTTGTTTCATCTTTCCCATACAGCATGTCAGATGCTGTTTTATTAATATAACGAATGGTTTTAGTAGGTGTTAAAATCATTACACCAATGGGCATAGATTCAAAAATCCTGATTAGGTTATTCTCTCCCTCCACTATTTCCTTATTCTTCAATTCTTTATTTGTAATAGCCTTATACAAAAAAAAGAATATGGCCGAAGAAAATAGAAGGATCAATATAAAACCAACCAACGCTCTTTCGATAAAAGGCTGTCTAATTTTCCCAAGGTCATTTGAAAACGCGATTCCGAAATTTTTTTTGATAAGATGTATCGGAAAAATCCAAGTAAGCGCTTTAAAAGACTTTTGGTTATAAGTAAAGCCGTGGATCAAAAATTCTTCCTTTGATTCTTCAATGTTTTTTGCAATTGATATATCTAATTTGGGTTCAAAGCTTTTATCGCTCAAATTATGATATATTACCTTCCCCGAATCAGATGTTACCCATTGCCAGGCATTTCCATCAATCCTATAATATTGGAGAAGCGACTCGAACAAACTAAGGTAATTGACACAAACAACAATATTTGCAACAACCTCATTTCTTTTGAAAATCGGGAGAACATATTGGTATTGTTCATTTTCAAATTCAATAACCTCCTTTACATGAAGTTTCTTTTGAAAATGTGGTACATAAAACCCTTTAATAAAATTACTTTTATCCCTCCTCAAATTGAAAGCATGTTTATCATTATCAAAAACAGCAATATTCGTGATCAAATGCCGAAATGTAATATAACAGATCTCAAGCCTTTTTATTGACTCGCAATTGTCATCGGAAGAAATAAATATCTTTGAAATACTGTCAGAAAAAGCAATATGGTTAACCTGATTTTCGAAATCCTGCGAGATTGTCTCTAACTGATCAACACACTGATTATCTTGCTGATAAAGCAAATTCTTTTGATTATTAATTTGCTTTTGTAATATGCTGTAAGTCAGAATAAACGTTAAACAGAGTAATATTGTAATAAACGCTAAAAATATCAGGTAAATTTTTTTCATTGCCTGGCGTCCTGCTTTATTAATTAATTTAAAGTAAATATAATGTTTTACTATAAGTTAATGAAGCTTTATTTAAAATACTTTAGTAATGGATCAATTATGTTTACCAAATGTAGGCATAATTTGATGAATTAACGGTATTTAGAAGTATTATCGTCATTCAGAATACTTAGGTAACTATAGTACCGGTTAGGATCGATGTCTTTCTTTTCAACTGCTGCCTTTACGGCGCAATTAGGTTCTTCCACATGCAGACAATTATGGAATTGACAGGAAGCAGCATATTTAAATATTTCGGGGAAAAAGTGGTAAACCTCTTCCTTATCCATATCCACCATTCCAAATCCTTTTATACCTGGAGTATCAATTAGATATCCTCCATCGGGCAACTCAACCATTTCGGCAAATGTAGTGGTGTGCTTACCTGTAAGGTGATAGTCTGATATTTTGTCAACTTTAAGAGCAACGCCAGCATACATAGCATTAATCATTGAAGTTTTTCCAACGCCTGAGTTTCCTGAAAAAACACTTGTTTTTTGATTCATTAAAGACTTCAAAAAATCAAGATTTTTTTTAAGGATTACCGATGTCTCAATAACCTTGTATCCAATAGGTTCATAAATATGATGTAATTCTTGAATAAGTTCGGCCAGAGTTTCCTCATACAAATCTATCTTATTGATTACAATAATTACAGGGATACGATAAGCCTCAGCTGAGGCCAGAAAGCGATCAATGAACTCGTACGAAGTTTCGGGGAATGCAAGTGTTACTACCAATATTGCCTGATCTACATTGGCTGCTAATATATGAGTCTGTTTTGAAAGATTAATTGATTTTCGAATAATGTAATTTTTCCTATCATAAATATCTATAATAACACCCGTTTTGGGATCAACTTCTTCCAACTTTACACGATCGCCTACAGCTACCGGATTAGTGCTTCTTATATCAAAAGTTCGTACTTTTCCCTTAATAGTGCACATCAGATATTCACCATCGATGGTTTTTACAGAATATCTGCTACCCGTTGATTTTAATACAAGTCCTTCTTTTATCATGTTTTCTTTAATACCTCAATATTAAATAAAATTTTGAAATTTTTAGGTAAGACCGTATATTAGATGGCAGAAATGAATTATAATGAGCTGTTGGCAGAATGCAGTAAACAGCTCCAAGCTAATGACTGCTAATTGTTTACTTTTTACTGCCAATAATATGAAGATTTTTTCATACAATGTCAATGGTCTTAGGGCCGCTATTAATAAGGGGTTTATCGATTGGTTAAGAATAGCTAGTCCTGATATTATAAGCCTTCAGGAAATTAAAGTTACCTCCGGGCAACTAGACACCTCTTTCTTAATTGACCTTGGATATCAATCTTACTGGTTTTCTGCTGAAAAGAAGGGCTACAGTGGCGTTTCCATATTCACCAAAATTAAGCCCGATTTTGTTCAAATTGGGATGGATTATCCCGAATATGATAAAGAAGGACGCCTGATTCGAGCCGATTATGGAGATATTACTCATCTTTCAGTATATTTTCCATCGGGAACAAGTGGTGATATTCGTCAAACCTTCAAAATGAAATTTCTTAAAGATTTTGATAACTATGTTATGAATCTTCGACAAGCCCGTCCAAATATTATCATATCAGGCGACATTAACATTGCTCATAAAGAAATTGATATTAACTTCCCGAAAAAGCACAACAAAATGTCGGGGTTTTTGCCTGAAGAAAGGGCCTGGGTAGATCATTTCCTGGCAAAAGGATTCCTGGACTCTTTCAGAGTGTTTAATCAAAATCCTGAACAATATAGCTGGTGGACATACAGAGCAGGAGCTCGTGAAAAAAATTTAGGCTGGAGAATTGATTACCATTTTATAACCGACACCCTAAAAGAAAGGTTGGAGAATGCCCAAATACATGCCGATGTGAAGCATTCGGATCATTGCCCTGTATCAATTGATTTAAGCTTTAAAGATTCATGATAATATTCATCAGAACATTTGAAACGGTAATTTTCGAAAATTTGAACTCCGATTTTTGTTCGTAGGAAGAAAGTTTGTAGAATTTTTCGGTAAATCTGCTATTAAGCTCTTTTTGCAGTTCTTCAATAGCCAAGCCCTTCCAATATTCAAGTGTAACATTGTGAGAGTCCGGCATGGTCTGAATCAAACCCACGATCTCCTCAACACTGTTTTTATATGATTGTATGGATTTAAGATTGTAATCAAAAATACTAGTAATTGAGTTCTGAATTTCCTGTAATCGTTCTTTCATAAGGTATAAGAGATTTACCACACCCACACTTCAAACACACTCACACCCAAACCCTATCTGTGGGATCTGTGGGATTCGAACCCACGACCCCTACCCTGTCAAGGTAATGCTCTAAACCAGGCTGAGCTAAGATCCCATTTCAATTATTACAAATATAGAAGCAATTTACGCATCAACAAAATTTTTATCAAATAGGTGGTTTTGAAATTTCAGGAAAACATCAAACGTCAATCGGTACATAATTTTTTTTATCTTTGGGTGCTTTTTTAGAAGCTACCAACCACAATAAATTTAATAATTTCGTACATAATTTGATTATAAATTGAAATATTTTTAGATTTTTGTGGTTTTATTTACACAGGGTAATATTATATAATATTCTCACAAACAATTATTTAGTTACAAATCGCTGTGACTGAAGGGACGGAGTTGTAGAATATCAATACTTTAAATCCATAACTACAATATAAAAATGGCAAAATCATTTAGCTTAATAAAACTAGGTTTTGTATTTGTCTTTCTTGTTGGTTTTCAAATTCTTCATGGACAAGATGCCAATCTGAACTCAACAGATCTGAGTACAGTTAAAGTAGACCAACTATCAGATGATCAAATAAAATCGTTTATTAGTCGTGCCGAACAATCAGGGATGAGTGAGGACCAATTGGAACAAGCCGCTTTAGCAAGGGGAATGCAACCATCAGAAATCGACAAACTTAGAACTCGTGTGGAAAAAATTAAACAAGGACAAGGATCGGAAAATGATAGTGAAAATTTCAGAGATGGAATAAAAAACTACAACCAGCCTGATGAAGATAAAGTTACCAAGCGCGGACAAATCAAAGGACAAAAAACGCAAAAAGACATCGATGAGGATACACAATTAAAAAAAGAAGGCGACGAGGAAGAGTTGTTTGAAACTATAAACGGTAAAAAAGTTAAAAAAGTCAAACCTGAAGAAAAGATTTTTGGCTATAAATTGTTTAACAACAGGAAAATAAGCTTCGAGCCTAGTTTAAATATGCCAACTCCCTCAAACTATCAATTAGGACCAGCTGATGAACTTGTTATTGATATATGGGGAGCTTCACAGCAAACTTACAAACAAAAAATATCCTCTGAAGGAAGTATTTCCATTAGTAATCTTGGACTGGTTTTCCTGAGCGGTATGACTATTGAAGAAGCAACCGGAATTCTTAAAAAGAACCTAAGTAAAATTTATGCTGGTTTACGGGGATCTTCACCCAACACCTTTCTCAAGGTAAGTCTGGGAGCGGTTCGTAGTGTCAAGGTTAATATTGTAGGAGACGTTACTGTTCCTGGCACTTACACCCTTCCTTCTTTAGCAACTGTATTTAATGCTCTGTATGCTGCAGGTGGTCCGGCGCTTAATGGTAGTCTGCGAAATGTAAAACTCGTACGGGAGGGAAAAACTGTTGCAGAAATCGATTTTTACGAATTTTTACTTAAAGGGGAACAAAAGGATAATGTTCGCTTGCAGGATCAGGATGTAATCTTTGTAAATCCTTACAACAACAGGGTTGAAGTAAAAGGTGAAGTAAAGCGTCCCGGGTTGTATGATATGAAAGACAATGAATCCTTAAAAGACCTCATATACTTTACAGGTGGGTACACCGATAAAGCATATTGGCAACGACTGGTAATTGTAAGAAAAACAGGTAAAGAAAGAAAAGTATTTGACGTTGATACTCAAAAAGCAGATTCCTTTAAGATGGCAAATGGTGATCAGCTGATGGTCGACTCAATTCTTAACCGCTTTGAAAACCGCGTAGAGATCAAAGGAGCCGTATATCGTCCGGGGATTTTTGCAGGTACAGATAGCATGACTCTTAAACGTCTTATTGAAAAAGCTGATGGCCTGCGAGGCGATGCTTTTAAAAACAGGGCCACTATATTCCGCACAAAAGATGATTTAACCATGGAAGTAATTCCTGTAGATCTAAATGTTTTCATGGCCGATTCAACTGATGATATCGCATTAAAACGAGAAGATATGGTGGTTATACCATCCATTTTCGACTTAAAAGAAGAATATTTTCTCAAAATTGATGGTGAAGTTGGTAAGCCTGGACTATATCCGTTTGTCGCCAATTCAACGGTAGAAGACCTTATACTGAGGTCTGGCGGGTTATTGGAATCAGCCTCATTTGCAAGATTAGAAATAGCCAGAAGAATAAAGAACAACATGGCAGAGAGTGCTTCAAACCAGATAGCCGAGATATTTCAATTCAAAATTAGTCAGAACTTAACTTTAAGCCCCGAAGCTTCTAAATTTATGTTACAGCCTTTTGATCAGGTATTTATTCGCCGGTCGCCGGGTTATGAACCTCAAGCCTCAATCAAGGTGACAGGAGAGGTAACGTTTCCCGGAAATTATGTTCTCTCTACTAAGAATGAAAAAATATCCGACCTTATCAAAAGAGCAGGAGGGCTAACCCCCGATGCTTACATACAGGGCGCAAGATTGGTAAGAAAATTACCTGTTGACAGAAAACAAAGAATGGAGGCCTTATATTCACTAATAAAGCATTCAAAAAGTCCGTCAGATGCAAATAATTCAAGGGATTCAAAGGGTATTATAGACTTCAAAGATTCAAAGGAGTTTAATGATTACCGTGATTCCATTAAAATATTTATGCTTACGGAAAATGAAGCTGTTGTTGGCATTAATCTCAATAAGATAATGGCAAATCCCGGCTCAAAATATGATCTCAATTTACAGAAGGGAGATTCTCTTATAGTACCCAAAGAACTGCAAACTGTTCGGTTAAACGGGGGAGTTTTAATACCCTCCTCCATAGTTCGCTATAAAAGCTCCTTTGGTTTTCACGCTTACATTACCGGAGCCGGAGGATTTGCTCCAACCGCTATCAAAAGCAAATCCTATGTAATCTACGCTGATGGAATGGTTAAGAGAACACATAAAATACTTGTCTTTAACCAATTTCCAAGAATAAAACCAGGAGCTGAAATATATGTACCTGTGAGACCGGAAAGAAAAGGCATGTCAGCCGGAGAAGCGGTATCATTACTTTCCACATTGGGATTGATCATCGTTACGATTATTAATACTGTAAAGTGGTAGAAAACTGCAATTCAGAATTACCTTGCAATTGTTATTTTTAGATCATTTGTTGACAAATAATTGAACCTTATGCCTGAAACGCAAAATAATACCGAAACCATCCAAAAAGATGAAATTGATCTGATCGAAATCTTTCGTAAAATTAAGAAGGGCCGCAAAACCATATACAAAACCGTGGCGGTTTTTATTGTTATAGGGCTTATCCTTGCCTTGGGGACACCTAAAGAATATAAATCGGAGGTTACCTTACTCGTCGAATCAGGTGGAGGTTCATCGGGAATGTCAGGTTTACTACAGCAAGTTGGCGGATTAGCAGGCATTAGCCTTGGATCAGGTGGAGGTAAAGATGCCCTTAGTCCTGAATTATATCCTGATGTAGTAAAAAGCACCCCATTTTTACTTGAGATTTTGAACCAAAAGGTTACCGAATCTAAGTTCGACTCAACGCTTACAGTTGCTCAATATCTTGAACGTCATACAAAGTCGTCGATTGGAAGTGTAACTATAGGTTACACTTTAGGATTACCTGGAAAAATAATAGGATGGATTAAAGGGAAACCAAAAAATCAAGGGCTGAGCCCCAAGAATAGGGGACTTTTTAAACTTACCCGCGAACAAACTGATATGATTGATGGAATAGCGAGGTGTATCACCACAAAGCAGAAGGAATCGAGTGGAACGCTTATGATTAGCGTAGAAATGCAGGATCCCCAAGTTGCAACGTTATTAGTTGATTCAGTTGTTAAGTCTCTTACAAAATATGTTATAGAATATCGCACACAAAAAGCTAAAACAGATTTGCAATATGCAGAGCAAAGACATGCAGATGCCGAAGTAAAATATATTTCGGCACAACATGCTTTGGCTGCTCATAAGGATCAAAATAAAAATATTGTTTTTGCCACTGCACGAGCAGAAGAAGAACGTTTGCAATCTGAATATAACCTTGCTTTTAACATTTTCAACGCGGTATCTCAACAGCTTGAACAAGCTAAAATGAAGTTGCAGGAAAATACACCTGTTTTCAAAATCATGGAACCAGCTAAAGTACCATTAAACAAAAGTAAACCAAGAACAAGTTTGATTTTGGTGGCTATGGTTTTTTTGGGAGCACTTGTAGGAAGTGGAATTATAATGTTCAAATCATCCGTTTTTATAAAAATATAATATGAAGGTTGTTATTTTAGCTGGAGGACTTGGCACAAGGTTAAGTGAAGAAACCGATTTAAAGCCCAAACCTATGGTTGAAATTGGAGGTAAGCCCATTTTGTGGCATATTATGAAGACATACTCATTTTTTGGTCACAACGAGTTTATAATTTGCTGTGGTTATAAAGGCTATCTCATTAAAGAATATTTCGCAAATTATTTTCTTCATCAGGCTGATGTAACAATCGACCTTCAAAACAATTCACTTGAAATACATCAATCAAAAGCAGAACCATGGCGAATAACGCTTGTAGATACAGGCCTAAATACAATGACAGGTGGTCGAATTAAACGTATTCAGAAATATATTGACAGTACTTTCTTACTTACCTATGGCGATGGAGTAGGCGATATAAACATTAAGGAACTTGTTGATTTTCACAATAAAAACAAAAAAAAAACCACAGTCACTGTTGTGCAACCTTCAGGTCGTTTCGGATCAATTCAATTTGACAGTAAAGAAGAAGTAAAGGTTTTTGCGTTTCAGGAAAAGCCAAAGGGTGACGGAGCATGGATTAATGGAGGGTTTTTTGTTTGTGAACCTGATATTTTTGATTCTATAGATGACGATAGTACCATCTGGGAGAGACAGCCCCTGGAACGTTTAGCTGCTGACGGAGAACTTGTCGCATATCGTCATTACGGATTTTGGAAGCCGATGGATACATTGCGCGAAAAAACTGAACTGGAAAACATGTGGAATACCGGAACTGCAAAATGGAAAGTATGGTAAACAAAGATTTTTGGAAAGGAAAAAAAGTTCTTATTACAGGACATACAGGATTCAAAGGAAGCTGGCTTTGTATGCTTCTGAATTATCTGGGAGCTGAAATTTCGGGATATTCTCTTGAGCCACCAACAAATCCAAGTCTCTATAAGCTTTGTAATATTAATTCTTTTGTGAATTCAACTATTGCAGACATACGGAACTTTGAAAATTTACAAAATAAAATTGAATCAGATAGACCTGAAATCATTATTCATATGGCTGCCCAACCATTAGTACGATTGTCATACAACGAACCCGTGATGACATATGAAACTAACGTAATGGGAACAATTAATTTATTAGAAGCGGTTCGTGCTTCAAAATCAAAATCTGTTAGAGTCATTGTAAATGTGACCACCGATAAATGTTATGATAATAAAGAATGGTTATGGCCTTATCGGGAAAATGAACCTCTTGGAGGTTATGACCCATATTCGAGCAGTAAAGCCTGCTCAGAAATAGTAACAGCAGCATATCGAAATTCCTTCTTCAATCCGGCAGAACATGATAAACACAATGTTGCAATTGCAACTGCAAGGGCGGGTAACGTTATAGGAGGAGGGGATTGGGCTTCGGACAGATTAGTCCCTGATTTTATTAGGTCGATTTTAAATAACCAAAAAATAATTATTCGAAGCCCCAATTCAATACGTCCCTGGCAACATGTTCTTGAACCACTAACCGGTTATTTAATATTAACAGAGAAATTATATACAAACGGAATTTCTTTTGCCGAATCATGGAACTTTGGTCCTAATAGTGAAGATGCAAAATCAGTTCGGTGGATTGTTGAAATGCTCTGCAATAAATGGGATAATCATGCAATTTATGAAATAGATAATGATTTTCATCCCCATGAAGCTACCTATTTAAAACTTGATTGTTCTAAAGCAAAAGAGAAACTTAATTGGCATCCTCAGTGGAATTTAGAAAAAGTTTTAGAAAGTATAATTGTATTTGCAAGAGCATATCAAAAAAACGAGGATATGGAATTGTTATGCATTAAACAAATCAATGAGTATTTTAATTCGTAATAAATGATGAGTTCGCTTAATCCTCAAATTTCCATAGTTGTCCCGTTGTATAATGAAGAAGCAGGATTTTCTTTATTAATCGAACGTCTGAATAACTTAATTAACCAGTCAGCTTTAAAAATAGAAATAGTTTTAATTGATGATGGCAGTAAAGATGACACATCGCTACTAATGCGGCAATTGGCCTTATTTGATGAACATTACCAAGCGATTTTTTTATCTAGGAATTATGGACATCAAACGGCTTTAACGGCCGGGATTGCTAATGCAAAAGCGACTGAGGCTTTGATGATAATTGATGGGGATTTACAAGATCCTCCTGAATTATTAACAGAGTTTTATAATTATTTCAAGGAAGGTTATGATGTAGTCTACGCCATCCGAACCAAGAGAAAAGAAAATTGGATAAAAAGGCTGTGCTATTCTTTATTTTATAGAATATTAGGTTCTATTTCATATATTCAAATTCCAATTGATAGTGGAGATTTTTCATTAATAAGTAGAAAAGTTGCAGATGTAATTATAGCAATGCCTGAAGAAAGCAGATTTATAAGGGGAATGAGAACTTGGGTTGGTTTTAATCAGATTGGTATATCTTATGAAAGGCAAGCAAGACTCAATGGTGATTCCAAATATTCATTAAAAATGCTTTTTAAATTGGCTTATAATGGCATATTTAATTTTAGTGAATTTCCTATAAAGTTTATTACCAGGATAGGTTTTATAACCATACTGAGTGCGTTAATATATTTTGTGATAACTATCATAAAAAAGTGGTTTTATGGAACAGTTCCTCAAGGTTTTACGGCATTACTTTTTATGATTATTTTATTCAGTGGGGTTCAGTTAATCTCAATTGGAATAATCGGAGAATATATTCTCAGAATTTTCTTTCAGGTGAAAGGAAGACCATTGTATATTATAAAAAATAAAATTTCAGATAAAAAATTAATTGATTCAGGTATATAGTCCAATATTTATTGTTATTTGTTATGCATAAAAATGATAAAATTAAACTTTTAAGCTTTATTATTATTGTTGGGTTTAGCATTGCTGTTTTCTACCATTATATTTTGGGTGTATATCTGGGAAAACCTTATCCCTCAAATACTTTTTTATTTGTCCCTGCTGATAAATTCATGGACTTTTTTAATGTAATCAATAAACATGATTATTTATCGATAAAACCTGACCCAACTTGTAATTATTTCCCTTTCGCATATTTTATTTCTAACCTTTTCGGTTATATTAAACCTCAACTATTATCTTTTTATATTTTTCAGGTTTTATTTCTTGGATTTGCCTTATGGTTTTTTGGGAAAAACTTAAAGGGTTTATCTAAGAAAGACTCAATTACTAATACTTTTATTTTTGTATTTTTATCATTTCCAGTTCTTTTTACTATAGACAGGACTAATTTCGAAACTTTTATTTTTATCTTCTTATGTCTATTTGTTTACCTATACCAAAAAGGTAAGGTAAATTACTCATTAATACCTTTATCTGTAGCAATTGCCATGAAATTATTCCCAGCTATTTTTTTGGTCTTACTGTTTACTGATCGGAAATATAAACAAATATTTTGGACTCTTTCAGCGGTTGTACTTTTATCCTTTCTTTCACTTTTGACTTTTGATGGAAGGATGGGTGAAAATATGTTTAGACTGGGATTAAATCTGAAACTTTATAATGAAATTTATGCTATTGGAAATGCAGGTTTGGATTATGGGAACTCTTTATTTGGACCTATTAAAGTAGTACTACATTATGTTTTTAAAAACAACCTTGATTTGCATCTTTTATTAAAAGTTTATTCTATCTCGGTTTTGTTTCTTTTTTCTCTTATTGCTTTTATTATAATCTTTTTTATTAATTCTTTTTGGAAAAAAATTGCGCTTTTGGTATTTTCAATGTGTTTGTTTCCTCATGTTTCTGGTGATTATAAGTTATTGCACATTTTTATTCCTTTGTTTTTATTTATTAATGTTCGAATAGAAGAAGAATTTCCATATACAGCGAAACCATCATTTAAGCTATTCAAGCATAGTATATCAATTGATCATATTTATATAATTTTGTTCGGATTATTATTAATACCTAAAAACTATAGATTGTTTGTTCCAATATATGATGGAGTGTTTTTGGATCCCCTAATAATGTCAGTATTGGTAATGATTATAATTAGTGAAGAAATTGTATATTTTAGCGGGGGAAATTTCCGCGAAGTAATAAGTAAAAAAATGAAATTTTTATTTTTGAAGGCTTAG
>WSSedL1CaDRAFT_10000411_pt1 | contig 30214 bp, 25 predicted proteins | sample WetSurSL1Cattail_FD_9464 | JGI IMG/M metagenome (IMG submission 9464)
TGACAACGGGACGACAATCACTCTGAAAATACCGCTGACCCTTGCCATAATGGATGGAATGACTGTCAGGGTAGGCAAATCAACTTATACAATCCCCATCATAAGCATCAAAGAATCTTTCAAAGTCAAAGAGGACGATGTGATTACCGACCCCGCCGGTAATGAAATGATTTTGATAAGAGGCCGGTGCTATCCGGTATTGAGGCTAAATGAAAGGTATGAGGTAAAGACTGATGTAACGAGTATTCCTGACGGAATTATGATCATGGTTGAAAATGAGGACAAGGGGATTTGTCTTCTTGCAGATGAACTGATTGGTGAACAGCAGGTAGTTGTAAAAGCGTTACCCGATTATATCAAGAACATCAAAAAGGTTACAGGATTGGCGGGCTGCACATTGTTGGGGGATGGAAGCATCAGCCTGATACTGGATGTCGCCGGGCTTATTAAAAGTGAAAAGAGCATGAAGCTCTTCGCATATTAAAAAAACATCAGAAAAGGAGTCGTAGGTATGGCAGAGGTATTGGAAGAAATACTATCGGATCAGGAAGACACTCAAAAGAACAGGTTTCTCACCTTCTCACTTGGGAAGGAAAGCTATGGCATCGAAATCAGGTATGTAACCGAAATTATCGGCATACAGCCCGTAACAGAAGTGCCGGAGCTTCCGGAGTACATACGGGGAATCATCAATTTGAGAGGAAAGATCATCCCTGTCATGGATGTGAGATTAAGGTTCAAAAAAGCCTTCAGAGAGTATGATGATAGAACATGTGTGGTTGTAATCGATATTGCGGATATATCCATAGGACTCATCGTAGACAGCGTATCAGAAGTTCTCTCAATATCGGAGGAAGAGATTGTTCCGCAACCGGAGATGAGTAAGGCTGGGAATAAGTATATAAAGGGAATCGGTAAAGTCGGCAATGAAGTAAAATTGCTATTGGACTGTAATGCTCTCCTTAATGAAGAAGTCGTAGAAAACATATCAAATATATGATCAGGGAGGATTTTTAATATGAAATCATTTAAAAGCATGAAGATAAGCGCAAAACTTATAATTACTTTTATTATTCTGACAGTTATTTCAGAACTGACGGGCTACTTCGTACATACAAGCACGGATAGCGATACAGGCTTAATTATTGCCATGCTGGGTTCATGTGCCGTTATGGCTGTTGTATTTGGTATCTTTGTGTTCATATCAGTGAGCAAACCTATCAATGAAGTCCAAAATGCATTGGGCAAGATGGAAGTGAATGACTTTACAACGAAGTTGAAAGGCAATTATGCCGGGACGATGGGAGAACTTGTTGCAAACGTAAATGGATTGCACAACAGGCTGCTAAGCGTACAAGACGCCTTTGAACGTGTGGGAAAGGGAGATTCAAGCAGACTCGAAGAGTTCCAGAAAGTTGGGAAGAGATCAGATAATGACAGGTTAATGCCTGCCTGTGTATCAGCACTGAAGTCGCTTCGCGAACTGATCAATGAAGCAGGTGGGCTTACGAATGCTGCTGTAAACGGTGACTTGAGTGTGCGCGGAGATGAGGATAAATTTGAAGGCGGATATAAGGAGATTATCAAAGGGTTCAATAATACACTTAATGCTGTAGTTGAGCCGTTGAACGATTCCATGACAGTTTTGGGCAGCTTTGCCGTTAATAACTTCACGCAAAATATGGTAAAACAATACAAAGGCTTTTTTAACGATTTTGCTAAAGCGATCAATGATGTGCAGGAAAGGCTGCTGGCAGTGCAAAGAATTGCGGTGAAGGTTTCCAAGGGTGATATCAGTGAATTGGAAGTTTTTAAAAAGGTTGGGAAAAGGTCTGAGAATGATCATCTGATTCCGTCCTTTATTGCAATGATGCAAGCAGTACAAAACCTTTACATGGAGGTTGATTCGCTGACCAGGGCATCGATAGAAGGTAACCTGGGTATCCGTGGTGCTGCAGATAAGTTTGAAGGTTATTATGGAGAGATTGTTAATGGATTAAACAGACTTATTGATACTTTTGTAGCCCCAATGGATGAAGCGGGTAAAGTTTTGGCGAAAATGGCGCTAAATGATTATACAACAGAAATGACCGGACAATATAAAGGTCAGCTGAATGAATTTGCAGAATCCATCAATCTCGTCCGCAAAAGGGTATTAAGTGTGCAGGATGCGTTTGAACGCGTCGGGAAAGGGGATTCAAGCAGATTGGAGGAATTTGAAAAGTTAGGCAAAAGGTCAGAAAACGACAGAATGATGCCTGCTTGTACCGCTGCGCTGAAATCAATCCGCGGTTTGATAAAGGAAGCGGAAATACTTGCAGGTGCTGCAGTAAATGGAGACTTAAGCGTGAGAGGAAATGCGGATAAGTTTGAAGGCGGCTACAAGGAAATCATTTCAGGTATGAATAAAACGATGGAAGCCATTGTCAAGCCGATAAATGAAGCTTCTGCCGTCATGCAGGATATGGCAAACGGTAACCTGACTATTGGAATGGATGGAGAATACAGCGGAGATTATGCAAAAATAAAAGCCAATCTTAATTCTACTATAGAATCTTTCAATGACGTGCTCAATGATATAGACATCGCCGCATCACAGGTAACATCGGGATCAAGGCAGGTATCCGACTCTGCCCAGGCTCTTTCACAGGGTTCTACCGAGCAGGCAAGTTCGATTGAAGAGCTTTCTGCTTCTATAGAAGAGATTGCTTCTCAGACCAGGCAGAATGCTGTAAATGCCAATCAGGCAAACGAACTTGCTCTGGCGGCAAAAGAAGGTGCCGTGGCTGGAAATGCTCAAATGAGGGAAATGCTTAAAGCTATGAACGATATTAACGAAGCATCAGCCAATATCTCCAAGATTATCAAAGTTATTGATGAGATTGCCTTCCAGACAAATATCCTTGCGTTAAATGCCGCAGTGGAAGCTGCAAGGGCCGGGCAGCATGGGAAAGGCTTTGCCGTAGTAGCCGAAGAAGTAAGAAACCTTGCCGCAAGGTCCGCGAATGCTGCTAAAGAGACAACCGTATTAATAGAAGGTTCAATTAAGAAAGCAGAGAATGGGACCAAAATAGCAAGTGAAACTGCAAATGCACTTAATAAAATCGTAGATGGTGTCACAAAGGCGACATCCCTTGTAGGTGAAATTGCATCGGCTTCCAATGAGCAGGCCTCAGGTATTGAACAGGTAAATCAGGGTATCTTGCAGGTATCACAGGTCGTACAAACCAACTCTGCCACATCTCAGGAAAGTGCTGCTGCAAGTGAGGAGCTATCAGGGCAGGCTGAAGTGTTAAAAGAGATGGTAGGAAAATTCCAATTAAAAAAAGGAAAAACAACGATCAATAAATTTGAGGACATAAATCCGGAAATTCTGAAAATGCTGGAAGGTATGGCGGAAAAGAAAAAAACATCAATCAGGAAGTTCACGGGCGCAAAAGACGAAGCATCGGATTCCAGACATAAAATTTCATTGAGTGATAATGAGTTTGACAAGTATTAAAAAGCATTGTGTGCTAATGAGAGTCGAAAGGCTTTCATTAGCACACAATTTTTTCGGAGAGGTGTATGCAGACAATTACAGACAAGGAATTCAAGCTATTGGCTGCTTTTATCAAAGCCAACTATGGCATTAACCTAAAAGAAGAGAAGCAGGCCCTGGTCTATGGAAGGCTTCAGAGTGTGCTTGTACAAAAAGGTTTTAACAATTTTTCCGAATACTATAATTATGTTATAACTGATAAAACAAATGACGCTATAGTAACGCTGATAGATAAAATTACAACGAACCACACTTTCTTTATGCGTGAAGCCGACCACTTCCATTATTTTAAAAATACTGTGCTTCCTTATCTTGCTAATGCAGTAAAAGATAAAGATTTACGGATTTGGAGCGCGGGGTGTTCAACAGGGGAAGAGCCCTATACGCTTGCAATGATTATTGATGAATTCTTCGGTAAGGGAAAAATGCTGTGGAATGCAAGGATACTTGCATCAGATATCTCAGGAAAGGTTCTTGAAACAGCTAAAAAGGGTGAATACAACAATGAAAGTATTGCATCCATACCTGCCAGTTGGAGGCTGAATTACTTCAGACGGCTTGAAGCTGATAAAAATAGATTGATTGATGAAATAAAAACCGAAGTCATATATAGGAAGTTTAATCTGATGGAAGATACTTTTCCATTTAAGAAGAAGTTTCATGTGATATTTTGCAGGAACGTTATGATTTATTTTGATAATGTAACAAAAATGGACCTGGTCAATAAGTTCTATGATCTGACTGAACCGGGAGGTTACTTGTTTGTCGGACATTCGGAATCCCTGATACGTGAAGCAACAAAGTACAAATATGTAATGCCTGCCGTCTACAGAAAGGAATTTACCAAATGAGCCAGGGCAAAAAGATAAAAGTGTTGGTATGGAAGATCAGGTTTCATTGGATAAAATGCCTCAGCTGATTTCCGCTCTGTCATATATCCCGCGGGACGTAATTCATTGAGATTGTTTCGAAGCTGCCAGCTTTCTCCTGAGCCGATCCCTTCTTTTTCCGAGTTCTTCGAACTGCCTGCTGCCTTTCAGTCCGGCTGCCATACAGTTCTGCACAGCCTTTTCAACAAGAACCAGTGCAAATTCAATGTCCCTTATCTTATGCTCATAATATTTAGCCATTTCGATCAGATGAAACAATTCAAAGCCTGTGTTTCTGGATTCCATCCTGTTCCAATGTTCAAGTGCCTTGTCGTAGCTTCCATTCCTTTTATAAACATCCGTAAGCCGTCTCACTGCCTTTGAACGAATGACGTACTCTTCAGAGCCGGTACAAGCCTCCAGGCATTCCAGCATATTCACGGTTTTCCCTGAGGCTTCGAAAATCCTGCCAAGGCCAAGCAATTCATATCCCATATCAGTATTTGAGAACGGATTCTGCAGCATTGAAGAAAGCTTGCCAAGCAATGTGACCATAGATAGGATATCCAGTTCGTTATGACGGATAACTCTTTTAATATCGGAGGCATTCCTGTCTTCCAGGTATTTGAAATAAGCGGATGGTATCATTGCACCAGGAATGTCGTCATTTCTAAACTCACCGAGAATATTTTCCTCCAGTGAACTTAATCTGCAGTTTTCGAGCTTCAGTCCCCAAACCCTCCGGGACGGATACAGCAGATCCAGGTTGGGTTTATCCCTGAATTCCGGCCTGAGCCTGTTTGAGATGAATCTGCCCAAAAGCAGATTGATGTCAAACGCCTTTCCATTGAAAGTTACAAAGCCCTGAAACCTTTTGAAAAGCTGCTGTAATTCAGTCAACATGGCCGTTTCATCATCATAATCCCTCATGAAATATTGCCTGATGATGTAGGCTTCATCCTCAAAAAAGCCGACGCCCACAAGAAATGCTACAGTTCCGGCTCCTCCCGATAAACCGGTGGTTTCGGTATCCATATAGATCAGATTGCCCGCCTGTAATCCCTCACAGTCGGGTCCGCCAAGAGCAGCAGTTATGTCACCTCCGATCATCATCGAGTCTCCGAGGCTGATGCCTCCATGAAGCCATGATACCGGATAACGGTTTTCAATGACAAAACAGCTTCCGTTTTCATTACTCTGAACATTTCCCGGCACAAGGTCCTGAATATCCAACCCCGTATCACGTACCGGGGCAGTTACTGGCTTTTCCATATTCTCCTTGTATAATCCCAATTTACTTCGTATATCCATATAAATCCCAATCTGCCTTCCCGATTTTTTCATTTCGTATCGGTATCATCCCGAACCGGTTTTTTCCCAATCCGACAACATTCTTTATCGGAGTCATTCTTTATCCGGGTCATTCTTTATCAGCAGCATCCCTCTGATTTCATCCCGAACCGGTTCCGCCACTTCGTTGGTAACATCTGAGGCTAGGAATGCTGCGAAAGTATCATTTTCATCAGCCTCAACGTCAGTTCCTTCGGGCTGCCTTTCCCCGTGAATTCGTTCAGCGGACCGACGCAGGATGGACAGCCCTCCTCACAGCTGCAATGCATCACCATGTCAACTGCAGTTGTGAAGAGCTCTTCGTGCAGCTCATAAAGCTTGTCACTGAATCCGACACCGCCGGGATAACTGTCATATATATAGATCGTTGGTCTTTGGGTAAAGGTCGAGCGCACCTGATGAACGACCCTGATATCCCCTGGATCGCACATCAAATAAATGGGGGACGCATTCGCAAGCACATTTGAAATACCAAGGAGTCCATTCTGCACATCAGATTGTGACATTCCTGAAATTTCCTCAGGCAGACTTACCCAGTAAGCCGTTGTATGCATTTCAAGCTCGGGCAGTGTGACCGGACCTGAACCGATATTTTCATGCGTATGCAGCTTAATCTTTTTGAACATCGTGACAAGCGAACTGACTGACACCTCACCGCTGCATCTTAGTACCGGTTTGCTTGAATCCTCGCGGAAAACATCAATGACCTTAAGATCAACTGCAAGGTTGGCATCTGTATAATAGTCGACATTCACCCTTCTTACATAAGCCTTCTTATCGTCAAAATCAAGCTTCTCCACCTGGTACTGCACACCCTCGTGCATATAGATCGCTTCCTCGTGAAGCAGCATCGGCGCACTGAAACGGTCTGTCTCGCCTATAACAACATGCTTGGGTTCCGAGATGTCAATGATGATGAAATTCTCGTTGGAAGCGCTTCTGAGACTGATTTCGTCTGCGGGAAATACGTCGGACATCCAATGCCACCGCTTGCCCACATGCCTGACGAGCCTCGCTTCCTCCATGAATGACAATATTTCTGCCGTTGTTTCAACGCCGAATTTTTCGCCGTCCTCAAATGGCAGTTCAAACGCCGCACACTTCATATGATTATACAGGATGACGAGATTATCGGGATTGATCAGTCCATTTTCAGGGCTCTTCCCGAAAAAGTAGTCCGGATTACTGATAATATACTGATCAAGCGGACTGCTGTTTGCTACAAGAATGGCAACTGAAACACCGCTCCGGCGGCCTGCACGGCCCGCCTGCTGCCAGGTGCTCGCTATGGTCCCGGGGTAGCCGCAGATGATGCACGCTTCCAGCGCGCCAATATCAATGCCCAATTCCAGCGCATTTGTTGAAACGACGCCTGTGATACTGCCCTCTCTGAGCCCCCTTTCTATCTCCCGCCGGAGATTGGGCAGGTAACCGCCTCTATAACCACGCACCCTGCTGTCCGCATCCCGGCTGCCGTGAAAAATATCCTTCAGATAGGTCACCAGCACCTCCACATTCAGCCTGCTGCGCGTGAACACGATCGTCTGCACACCGTTGCGGATGAGGGATTCCGCCAGACTTTCAGCCTCCAGCATACTGCTCCTGCGGATCCCCAACTCCTTGTTTACAATAGGTGGGTTGTAAAAAATGATATGCTTTTTGCAGGAGGGCGCACCGTTGTTATCAATCAGCCTGACATCGGCACCCGTGATTCTGGAAGCCAGTTCCGCAGGGTTTGCGATGGTTGCTGAGCAGCAAATGAACTGAGGCTTTGAGCCATAGAAATCACAGATTCTTTTCAGCCGTCTGATGGTATTGGCCAGATGACTGCCAAATACGCCCCTGTAATGATGTACTTCGTCAATAACGATGTATTTCAGATTTTCAAACAACTTGGTCCATTTTGTATGGTGCGGAAGAATCCCGCTATGAAGCATATCCGGATTTGTCACAACGATATGCCCGGCTTGACGGATCGCCTTTCTTGCAGATTGGGGAGTATCCCCGTCATAGGTAAACGTCTTTACGTCAACTCCCGCTTCCGTAATGAGTTCATGCAGCTCGGAGGTCTGATCCTGTGACAGCGCCTTGGTAGGAAACAGAAAAAGCGCCCGTGAAGCTTCATCCTTCAGGATGGCGTTCAGTACAGGCACATTGTAGCACATGGTCTTGCCCGAGGCTGTCGGTGTAACGACCACAACGCTGTTACCCTCATGGATGGCACTGATGGCACTGGCCTGATGCGAATAAAGCCTGTGGACTCCCCTTCTTTCCAGGGCCGCTTTGATACGTCCGTCGATGAAGTCGGGAAAATCCGCAAATACTGCTTCCCGAGCGGGCAATTCCACCCAGGACGTAACATTCCGGGTTATTTTCTCCGAAGCCTTAAAATAGTCCAGCATTTGCTCCAGGTTCATAGTTTCCTCCCGAACATATATTCTATTATTATTTTAGTATATAACCCGGGTATTGTAAAGAAGAGGAATGACCACTTTCTTCAAGTATTATTGATATGGATATATTCCCTTGTACAAAGATTTACTGCACCTAAGATTTACTGCAGCTCCCGGATCAGTTCCGCCATCTCAGCCACGGAAGCAGCTCTGAATACCCTGTCCTTAAAATGTGCGGAATTTTTATGGCCCTTCATATACCAGGAAATATGTTTTCGCATTTCACAAACGCCTGTGTGTTCGCCCTTGAGAGCCACCAGCATCTCCATGTGTCTAAGTATTGCAGCAGCCCTTTTCTGCATATCCGGTTCCGGCAGCAGTTCACCGGTTGCCAGGTAATGCAGTATTCTGCTGAAGATCCATGGATTTCCCTGTGCTCCGCGTCCAACCATGATGGCATCGCATCGTGTAAACTCCAGCATTCTTTCTGCGTCCAAAGGTGTGCAAATATCTCCGTTTCCTACAACTGGAATGGATACTGCTTCTTTCACACTTTTGATGATTTCCCAGTCCGCCTTCCCACTATAAAACTGCCCGCGTGTCCTGCCATGCACAGCAACAGCCGCTGCGCCGCACCTTTCCGCCAGCTGCGCTATTTCAACAGCATTAACATGCTCATCATCCCAACCCTTGCGGATTTTTATCGTAACAGGCTTTTGCGAAACCGAACATACTGATTTTATTATTGCTGCAATCAGATCAGGCTTGAGCATCAATGCGCTGCCTTCCCCATTCCTGGTGATCTTTGGAGTTGGACATCCCATGTTTATATCAACGATTGCCGCATCTGAACAATTCAATTTTTCTGCCGCATCAGCCAGGATATCAGGCTCAGAGCCAAATATCTGCACTGCCGCAGGCAGTTCTTCACTGCACAGATCCGCCAGCTTCCAGCTTTTTTCGTCCTTATAGAACATACCCTTGGCACTGATCATCTCCGTATACACAAGTCCACAGCCCTGCTCTTTACAGAGGACCCTGAACGGCATATCGGTAACACCTGCCATCGGTGCAAGAAACACATTGTTTTCCATCGTAACTGTACCTATTTTCATTAAAGTCCTCCATCACTATATTTTAGCATATCGCAGCTAGGCTGCAAGCCTCCGGAGAATGAAAATCACTGCGACAGGCTATAAATCCCAAATATTCTATCTAATAACACATACAGAAAAGACTGCCATATGAATTTACATGACAGTCTTCAGATAATAACCTATTTATTTGTAATTGCTTACACGAAGCCTTCTGGATCTTTGTCTCAGGCGAGGCAGCAGCAGTATGGAATATTCTTCATCTTTCAGAACAAATTCGTGTTCATGTGAATTCTTTACCGTCATCTTGGATTTTATTAGTTCATCCAACTGTACTTGATGATACTTGTTCAGGTTTTCGTAGCGGACAGCATAAATATCTCTGCATTTACTCCGTTCGATACGTACGATACTGCCCTCCAGCTTGATATTGAATTCTGAAAGCATGTTGTACACATATAGGTTAAAATAAAGCTTCATGCCTTCATGCAGATTGTGCTTTGTTGTGAACTGCAGGCCGCCGGCGGAAATATCGCACAGTTCCATGTTCTCCCACCTTACCTCATCTGTGCTGATCAGAGCTTTACATACCAGATTATCACACCTTTGGTACTTTCGTTTTTCGGCTAAATAGGACATAAGCTTCACTGCTCCTTTTCCAAATTTACCGGTTTGGTTGGCGCCACACGCGTAAGCGGTTATCAAGGAAATCAGCATAACAGCCGATCAGTGCTTATTGATGTAAATTTTGTTTTGCTTGTACTTTTGTTATCGTGATGTGTCTTTTCAGATCTGTACTTAATAGAATGGTTTATCTGTATTAATTATACCATGCAGTATTTACAAAAGTCGAGGGTTATGTTTTTAACAATGATGCCTGTATATATAGGATCAATTTTGAAAATACAGAAACAGGAGGGAGTTGCCATAACGGTAAACCCCATCCTGTATCGACAGTGTCACAAATAATTTACTGCATCGGAGTTTGGAAATTCTGCGCTTGCTGCTGTTGTATCTTCTGTCTCCCCTTTTCAGTGTATTCCGCTTCTTTCGGACACAGCATATAGAGAAGCTGCTGCAATTCACCTACATGACTTCTTTCCTCATCCGCAATATGATTAAGAACCTTTTTGACCTTTTCATCATTTGCTGCCATTGAATGGGCTTCATACCCGATAATCGCTTCAAGCTCGCCTGCGATATCCACCCGAAGAGCCTGTTCCAGTTCTTCACTGGACATTTTTCTTGGAACGTTCGCTACGAAAGGATTTCCTAACAGTGCCATAAAAACACATCCTTATATAATATTTCTATTATTTTTTGCAGAGAGCAGAATTATATACGGCAGTAAGCAAGAAATATGAATCTCTGAGAGAAGGTGTAATACCTCTTCTTATTAATCAAAAAATGAGATCCCGGAGAACTTCCAGAATCTCATCTTTCATAATTGGTGCCCCGGACAGGAATTGAACCCGCATCAATGGTACCGGAAACCATTACCTTATCCTTTAGGCCACCGAGGCATATGCATTTGCTCTTCAGCAATCTTAATTGTATATTCAGCGCTTTATAAAGTCAAGATGAATCCTCAGCTTTTATTATCCAATTTATCCCAATTAACGCCTTGTTTCTTCTCTAACAAATAATTAATATTATGTAACCTTATAATTTTGATTAACATAATATAGAGCATACCAATACTTTTGGGAGGTTATTGAATGGAAGATCAATTTAATGATATACGACCATTGGGAGATGATGACAGACCGGATGGTTTCGGCAGACCACCTTTCGGGCCACCTCCTTTCGGGCGTCCTCCTTTCGGGCGTCCTCCATATTTCTACCCATGGATGGGTTATCCCTGGTTCGGCCCGCCATGGCCTGGTGGCGGTTTTCCCGGCGGCGGCCATCCCGGCGGTGGCTTCCCCGGTGGCGGTTTTCCCGGCGGCGGCCATCCTGGCGGTGGTTTTCCCGGCAGAGAAGATGCCGTTTACTCCTATGAAGATGACGAAAGAATCAGACCATTTTTCGGTTTCGGCAGGCCTCCATTCTTTATTAGGCCATTATTGTTCCCCTTCCTGTTTGGATTTCCCTTCTTCTGGTGGTGAAACAGCCGATCCGAATTTGATTGAACAGCCTGGTAAATGCCAGGCTGTTTTTCTATTTTGTCCACTTGCGTAACAAATCCGGCTAAATAGGCGGATTCGGAAAATTGCGGCGCAAGAGAAGGCTTAACGCCCTTGAGATCTTTATTTCAGCTCTGCTTCTATTGAACCGTTGACCTCCTTCAGAGCGTTTGCGAGCAAAGTATTGAATGCCTTCGCTGCCTTCAGATATCTGTCTATTTCCGGTACTTTTGATAATTCAGCATATTTTTTGCTCAATTGCTCCATCCTGGAAGCTGCTTCGGAAGAAGGAAGCCTGGAAGAATAGAGAGAATTCTGACTTTTGTTGAAGGCCTCCAGTTCCTGCCTAAGGGCAGGAACCCTGTCAATAGCAGTCTTAGCCTGTCTTAATTCAACAAAATCCGGGGTTCTTTTCAATTCCATCGCCAGTTCAATAGCTTTTTCCCTGATTCCCACAGTAATTCACCTACCAATACAATAAGATGCTATCATTGTATTCTTCCGGGGCGGCACCTGTTACTTGGGAAAATGCTGCCGGAACCGGTTGTTATATTGCGTTATATTGAGGCTGGTCGCAAGCAGAGCTTGCTGCTCGCCTATGCATCCCAGATGAGGACATCTTTTGCCTCGTTATTATCGCAATATTTTGGTCAGCCAGTTCAGTATCTGCATTTCAAATACCATTTCGAAAAGGTAACTCCAACTGAATACAATAATAAAGGTGAGCTTCCTGAATATCGGATTGAATTTAAAGAGCGTGTTTATTCCTCTGGTTATGGTAGCTGCCATCCAGATATAGATCAGCATATAAATAACCAAAGCTAGATACAACTGCCATTCAGAACTGTTTTCGGTCACATTTTCCAGGAATGTAAAATGTAAAACCATCGACACCGGAATAATTATAAAGTGAGACATTATGTATATTTTCATTATTTTAATGGAAGTAGCAATATGCGGTATAACAGCAATTTTTTCTTCGGAAGTAGCCGAAACCATGCTGGTTTCCTTCTTCTTCATGAATTTGAAGAAGTCAAATAACGGTACGGAAACAAATATGACATCAATCAGCCCCAGAACCGCGATCAGCAGGACCACGGCGGCAGCATTCAAATAAACAGCAGTTATTGGTTTGCCCTCGAAATGCAGCTTGTAGAATGCTGCCAAATCGGGCAGAAGCAGGTCAATTGCACCGACCAGAAGAATTCCGGCATACAGTGCAGCCCTTTTGTCAGTGAGCTTCTCAAAAAGCTGTGTGGGATATAACAATATATTAAGTAATTTGTTTTTAAAGCTGTTCATTTTAATCTCTCCATATGTTCATTATGACTGTCATCGTTTCAACTTCATACTAATTATAATATAACTGACAGGCATTAAAATCAATGCCATACAAAATTCCGGTTGTTCCGACTTCGTGACAATTCCTGCCGGTAATTCTTTATAATCTATCGTCATCAGCGGCTCCGGCTTCCAAAGCACTTCCGCGTACGCCATGACATCATTCCGGAAAGTCTTTCCAATAATAAACCGGAGTATCCGGACTCATCCCCGGCAACAAGCGTAATCAACAATGGTATTATAACCATTGCGGTAAAAAAAAGTCTGTCTCCCATCATCATTTTAAATTTATAAAATGTATTTGGCGATCGCTCCGGTAAAAAAATTGATATGGGCTTTTAGCATCTCGCGGAGTTCTTCATTCGCAGCCGGATTATCCTGATGTCCTACCTCAAAATACCTTAGATAGATAAAGAGCATAAAAGAATAGAAGGCTCTGGCCAGGGCCTTTGGATCCCCTTCCTTTATCAGGCCCTTTTTCATCATAGCTTCAAAAACTGCGCTCTGATACGTCAACGGAGTATCAATGAGCTGCTTTGTGAAGAAATCATTTGCACGCTCATTTCTAAAACGTTCAATGGACAAGATCCTCCAGATCTTCATCAACTTTGGCTCGCCGAAATACATGTTAAAATTCATCAGGCACATTTCCATGAACTCAGTCGGGTTCAATCCCTCAATATGCCGTACTGCTTCCTCCTCCGATACACTCCTGCTTTCAAACTGTTTTGAAAGATATTCAAATATTTCATCCAGCATCTGCTGTTTACTTGCAAAATGGTTGTAAAGCGAACTCTCCTTTATTCCTACAGCTTTTGTGATTTCACGGATCGACACATCATTGAAACCTTTCATGGCAAACAGATCAATGGCAGTTTCAAGTATTCTTTCCCTGGTACCCACTTTCTCACACCCCATCATATCCAAGATAGACTTTTTTCATAAAACTTTTTGCTATCCAGGCAATAAACCACACTAAGACTTTTTTAAAGATTCCGATCTTAACCGGATAATAATAGCTCTTGTCCAAAAGCCCTTTTGAAGTCCACCAGTCAAAGTCCACCGCTATGGACCCCTTGCAGGCCACTGCGTTCATCTTCCATATGTTAAACATCATGAGCTGGTTTATGCCAGGGGAAGGCAGCGCTGCATCCCCTATTGCCCTGAGAAAAATCTCTGCCTTCTTTTTATAATTCTTATCGCACTTCTCTTTATATCTTGGTGTCAGAGATTCATAATGCGGAACACCGAGTTCCCCCGTCCATATACCACCCCAGCTCTGCACATTCATTTTCAAAGCTCTGAAGACGTCCTTGAACATGCCTCCTCCTGTGGATATGCCGAAAAATTTGACACCGAACATTTCCGGCCTGTGCCACAGGTAGGAATAATAATCCAGGAACTTTTTCATAAGCGCAGTAACCTGCTGATTGTAGACCGGCGAAGCCAGAATCACTGCGTCGGCAGTAAGCATCCTTTTCTGCAGCTCGCCGACCTTGCCGGATTCCCTGCAAAACTCCTGCCCCTTGAAAATGCAGTTGTGACAGCCGGTACAGTCCCGAAATTCCATTTTGCCAAGCATCACATATTCGATTTCGACCTCTTCTTTTTTTTTCAAGGCTGCCTCGAAATCAGACACTACCCGATAGGTTTCGCCCTTTCTCGGACTTCCAATAACAGCTAAAATTTTCTTCATCCTTTTCTACCTCTCATATACTGCAAGCCGGCCAAACTAACACTTGTTAGTATTATATACTAACAAGTGTTAGTTTGGCAATATGAAAATATCCGATGAATTGAAAAATGTTATACTATGCTATATACTAATTCACATAGGTATACCTGATGGAAAAACGCTTCCCGGACTTCCGAATTGCAGCAGCCGGGCTAAATAAGGAGATCACATGTTATATCCATTAAAATTCGAACCGCTATATAAAGATTATGTCTGGGGTGGAAGAAATCTGAGCCTGCTTGGTAAAACTCTACCCGACGAAGGAATTGTGGCTGAGAGCTGGGAGGTGTCCTGCCACAAAAACGGCTCAAGTATAGTAGCAAACGGAGAATTTCAGGGTATTCCGCTTCCTGATCTGATTCAGCGTTTCGGAAGAAAAATCATCGGCGATTCACTGCCGCAAAAAGATGTGGAAAAATTCCCTCTGCTTGTCAAATTAATTGATGCTCAGAACAATCTGTCCGTTCAGGTCCATCCGGATGATGCTTTTGCAAATAAGAATGAAAATGGTGAGTACGGTAAAAATGAAATGTGGTACATCATCAGCGCAAAGCAGGGCGCCAGGCTCGTCTATGATGTCGTTCCAGGCACCACCAGGGAAACGCTTGCCGCTGCTATAGCCGAAAACAGAGTGGAAGCTTGCCTTAAGACCGTCGATGTATTTGCCGGCGACGTCATTAATATCCCGGCAGGGCTGGTGCATGCAATAGGCAGAGGTATCGTGCTCGCCGAGGTTCAGCAGAATTCCGACACCACATACAGAGTGTACGATTACGGACGTACCGGACGTGCCCTTCATATCGAAAAAGCCCTTAATGTCATCGATTTTAATTCAGCAGGACGTCCGAACAAATATACCGGACTTGAAATAATCCTTGGGCAGAACTGTTCCAGAAGAATCGTTATTGCAAATAACTATTTTTGCACTGAGGTATACCATATTTCAGGTAAGATTAACGAGAATGCAGATGGGAGCAAATTCTATATCTACACCTTCACAGCAGGAAGCGGGAGCATTTCCTGGAAGGACGGAAAAATGGACGTCAGTGCGGGGTTGTCACTGCTAATACCGGCTTCAATGGGCGAATACTCCTTTTCCGGAGACTTTACCGCATTGAAATCATATATACCGGACCTTGAATCCGACATAATAAAGCCTTTGTTGAATGCCGGCAAGTCCTTACAGGAAATCAAATCTGAAATTGGCGGGCTCGCAGACGCGTTAAAATTATAAAGGAATTACGTTGAATTGTTATAACGCATCGGTTCAAAAGAAAATTTTTTGATTGTAGAAAAATTGATCACTGCTCATACTTTATATGTTGCGTATACTTTATATCGTGTAAATATTCTAATATATGAGACCCCTGAATAGTTACAATTGATGCGATGCGATTTTTTTTATCTCATTCATGAATACTTCTTCCATTTCTTTCATTATGTGATATAATCAACTAGTCCAATTAATATTCCAATAAAGTAATGTAATTGAGGTTTTGATAAATGAATAAAGCAAGAAACGGATTCCCTTCCGCCAGATTGTCGTTCATCGTAACCGTTGGTATCTTTTGCAGCATCGTTGCATTCCTAATTCTCAATACTCTTACAAAAGAAAGCTACATATGGAAGAACGCATTAATTTCTATATTTGCAGGTGCGCTGATAATTACCTCCTCAGAGGTTGTCCTCCTTCATGCCCTCTATACAAGAACAAGCAATGCAATGATAAAGCTGAAGGAACAATCTTCGATGGACAGACTTACAGAGCTGTATAACAGAAGCTATCTCGAACCATTCCTTGAAGGGAAGGTAGATGCTGCGAAGCGGGAGAACCAACAGATCAGCGTAATGATGGTCGATATGGATCATTTCAAGGAGATCAACGACACTTACGGGCATGTTGTAGGTGATACCGTTTTGGTTATCTTCGCTCAGGTCATCTTGAAGTGTCTGCGGAAAACTGACATTATCGCTCGTTACGGGGGAGACGAATTCATCGTGGTACTCCCCAACACAGATACCGATACTGCCAGTTCGGTGGCAGACAGAATAAGGAATGAAGTTTCAGAAACATACATACCTCCTGTTGACAATGTTCTCATATCCTCTATCCACTGCAGCATAGGGATTTCGAACTTCCCCGAACTCTGCGACAGCAAAAACATGCTTATCAAAACCTCTGACCATGCATTGTATATGGCAAAACGCTCCGGAAGAAATTGCACGAAGGTATATAAGGCTGAACCCGCACTAGGCTGTATGGAATCGTGATCTATGACACAGTATCAGGATCAATGTTCTGATCCGGCTTGCTTTAATATCTGTTGTGGCAGGTCTGACCTTCGAGCTATTCCGTTACGCTGGCAAAAGTGATTCATTTCTGGCAAAAATAATAAGCAAGCCAGGTTTGTGGTTTCAGCTTCTAACTACGAAGGAACCTGATGAAATGCAGGTAGAGGTGGCTATTATTGCATTTAATAAAGTCAGGCTGGAAGCCGTCCTGCACTGATTGTGAAACCATAAAAATACTGCCGGATATTATTTTCGTGCACAAAACCCGGCAGTATTACCAAATTCATATTTTTATTCAGATATTAGCCCTATACTCTAAAACTTGATACCTCCTTACTTAACAAATCCGACTTAACTTTTGCCAATCCCGCCAATTCAATTACATCATTTGACATCTGTGTTATCTCGGCAGATCCCTGTGCTATATTGGTTGCTCCGCGAGCTTCTTCATTAACAGCATGTGATATTTCATCGATTACTTTAACGATGCTCTGAATGGAGGCAAGAAGTTCTTCCGATGTAACGCTGAAATCTGTTACAATGTCATTTATACTTGTAGAGTTCCTGCTGTATTCTTCGCTGGATTTCACAAGATTGTCATAGTCATTCAGCACCTTCTTGTCAATGAACTCCATGATTTCACCCGAGCTTGCTGAGAGATTATTAACTGCTTCCAAAATCACTTTGGTAACTTGCTGTATTCTGGTAACAGTATTTTTGGAGTCCTCTGCCAGTTTCCGGATTTCCTCGGCAACAACCGCGAAGCCTTTCCCTGCTTCTCCAGCCCGTGCCGCCTCGATTGCCGCATTTAGTGCAAGCATATTGGTTTGTGAAGTGATTGACAGAATTGCCTCGGACAGTTCACCAATTTGATTTACTGCTTTCGATTGCTCAATAGCATTTTGCAGATCGTTTTTGTTCCTTCCGAATATTTCAAGGGCGCTTTCTTTTGAAGATTCCGAGTTTCTCTTCATTTCTTCGGACATTCTGTACACATTACCTATTATGACTGACCCTTCCTGTGCTTTGGTTGCGATTGATTCAACAGCATTTTCCAATTCTTGCGAGGTGGCGTTCATTTCTTCCGTCGATGCGGCAGTTTCTTCCGTTCCGGCTGATAGTTCTTCCGTCGTTGCGGAAACTTCTTCTATATTTGTGTTGAGCTGCTCCATTTTAGAATTGATACCAGCCAGCATTTCACTTACATTGGAGGATTCTTCGGCAACCCTCACAAGAGTATTTCTTATGGACTGCTGCATGGCATGGATTGCATTTGCAAGCAGCCCCGTTTCATCATTCATTTTAAGCAACCTGGGTGGGACTGTCCCTGTAAAATCTCCGGTAGCTACTATGTTCAAATATTCCGATGCCTCCTTTATAGGCTTTGAAATACTGGATGCCAACAAGAATATAATAACTATGCCAGCCGCAACAAAAGCAATTGAAATAAATACGATTGTAGTAAAAAGTGTATTCACTTTCTCCATGAAATCCGATTTCGGCACAGTTACAGCCAAAGACCAGGTTGTACCTGATACAGGAGCATAGGCCATGTGTTTGGTTACCCCCTTATAGGTATATTCGCCTATTCCGTCTTCGCCTTTCGTCATTTTCTTCTGCAGATCTGCCAACTGCTGCAATTCCGGATTGGTTTTCAAATTTTCAAATATATTATCCCCTTTTGTAACATTCTCTTTATTCGTATGAGCTATTGAAGTACCTTGGCTATTAATCATAAAAGCAGTGCCGCTTTTCCCATATTTGATATCATTGATGAGATCGCACAGTACATACCCGTCCCGTATTCCAACCAATACTCCTTTTACTTCATTGCCGTCCTTGATTGGAACTGCATAGGCTATTATCATGGTATTATCTGTTTTGCTGACAAGAGGATCCGAGACCGCTTTTTCACCTGCCAGTGCTTTTTTAAAATAATCTCTGCTGGAGATATCTGAAGTAGCCCCCAGTGTATTTTTGGCATTTCCGTTCACATCTGCGATATTTATTCTGAGATCCCCGTTTCGCTTCACTTCAGCGTCAAGCAATTTCAATTTCTCATCCAGCGTTAGTGTGTCCTTTTTAATTGCATCGGTTTCAGCCAGCGCCGCTAATGCATTCAGCTCGGATTCAACTTTTAACTGGACAACCTTGGTTGACTCTTTTGCCAAGGTGGCTATTGATTCGTTGATACTGGAGGATAAAGCATTGCTGGACGCCAGATAGGAAATACCTCCAAGTCCAATACAGATAATGAACGTCAATCCACCAAAAAACAGAGTGAGCTTTGTTTTAATACTTTTGAACTTCATCATAAGTCCCTCCTTAATGTAATCATTCGCTGATTCCCCTCTTCTGCATTTATTAAATACAATTATTTACATCCTAGCATATAAGGAAATATGCAGCAAAACTATTTGTTGAAATATTTTCATAATTTTGTATACTTTTTTCGCAGCACTTACAATAAGCTGGCTTTACTATTTGCCACATTTTTTGTTCATGTTTAATAATACATTTTTATTGTAAACATGAATAAAAGGAGCGCCGGATGTATATCTTCCAGTAGCCTTTCGGGTAATGCACTTATTCTGTTAGCCCATATATGCCTGTTTGTATTCGCTTATATATAATTCCCAGTATTGTTATTTGTCGTAAATATCAAACGGCATTTTTTATTTTGAATAATCAAAGAGCCTAAATAACAAAAAGGCCGACTCGAAGGTTCTACCCCCGAGTCAGCCTTATATTATGACATATTCTTATATCATTATCACTCTTATTCTTACTTTATTGCCTCTTCAACTGCAACTGCAACGGAAACCGTGGCTCCGACCATCGGGTTGTTGCCCATTCCGATCAGGCCCATCATTTCAACGTGTGCAGGAACAGAGGAGGAACCTGCAAACTGTGCGTCGGAGTGCATTCTGCCCATGGTATCGGTCATGCCGTAGGAAGCCGGCCCTGCTGCCATATTGTCCGGGTGCAGTGTTCTTCCGGTACCGCCGCCTGACGCAACAGAGAAATACTTCTTGCCCATCTCATAGCATTCCTTCTTGTAAGTACCTGCTACAGGATGCTGGAATCTGGTCGGGTTGGTGGAGTTTCCGGTAATGGAAACGTCAACGCCTTCAAGGTGCATGATCGCTACGCCTTCTCTTACATCGTCGGCGCCGTAGCATCTGACCTTCGCCCTTTCACCGTTGGAATACTTGATTTCCCTGACGATTTCAAGCTTGCTGGTGTAATAGTCAAATTTCGTCTGAACATATGTAAAGCCGTTGATCCTGGAAATGATCTGTGCAGCGTCCTTGCCGAGACCGTTGAGAATTACTTTCAAGGGTTCGGTTCTGACCTTGTTGGCGGATCTTGCAATACCGATGGCTCCCTCAGCGGCTGCAAAGGATTCATGCCCTGCAAGGAACGCAAAGCATTTGGTTTCTTCGCGAAGCAGCATTGCGCCAAGATTGCCATGTCCAAGACCAACCTTTCTGTCTTCCGCAACAGAGCCTGGAATACAGAAAGACTGTAATCCTTCACCAATTGCTTCAGCTGCTTCGGCTGCCTTTTTGCAGCCCTTCTTCACAGCAATGGCTGCACCTGCGACGTAAGCCCAGCAGGCGTTTTCAAAGCAGATCGGCTGGATCTGTTTCGTTATCGTGTAGGGATCGAATCCCTTATCGTCACATATTTTTTTAGCTTCTTCCAAGGAGGCAATGCCATATTTGTTCAATGTTGCATTAACCTGCTTTATCCTTCTTTCATAACTCTCAAACAATGCCATGTCTATAACCCTCCCCCTTATTCTTCTCTCGGATCAATCAGCTTGACAGCTTCATCGAACCGGCCGTACTTGCTGGTTGCCTTCTTAACGGCTTCATTGGCGTCTGTGCCATTCTTGACCATTTCCATCATTTTGCCAAGGTGCACAAATTCGTAGCCGATGATCTCATTGTTTGCGTCAAGCGCTGTACGAGTCACATAACCTTCTGCTAATTCAAGATATCTCGGGCCTTTGGCAAGTGTGCCGAACATGGTACCCACCTGGCTCCTCAACCCTTTTCCAAGATCCTCAAGACCGGCACCGATAGGAAGTCCACCTTCCGAGAAGGCTGTCTGCGTCCTGCCGTAAGCAATCTGCAGAAAGAGTTCTCTCATTGCAGTATTGATAGCATCACATACCAAATCTGTATTTAATGCTTCCAAAATTGTCTTGCCGGGAAGTATCTCAGCTGCCATAGCCGCTGAATGTGTCATACCGGAGCATCCCAGAGTTTCAACCAATGCTTCCTCAATGATACCTTCCTTCACGTTTAGCGTAAGCTTGCAGGCTCCCTGTTGAGGTGCGCACCAGCCTATACCGTGCGTCAGACCGGAAATGTCCTTGATTTCCTTTGACTGTACCCATTTCCCTTCCTCGGGGATTGGCGCGGATCCGTGATTGGGTCCCTTTGCCACACACGTCATTCTTTCAACTTCATGCGAATAAATCATTCTATGACCCCTTTCCAATGCAAATAATTAATTTCAATGATGATCCCTTTATGATCAGTGGTTTTACGGAATCAACGGCTTACTAACCGACTATGCGGACAGCAGTCAGAATAAAGCGTGGCGAACCACACCAACACATATTTTATCATAATATTTTCTAAAAGTATATGTGAATTATTTATCATACAGACATCTATAAATATGATGTCTGCGTGTTAAAAGTATCTATTCAAAACTTAAACTTATTTCAAAGCAGAGTAATTTTGAGATAATGTTCAAGGTATTATGCGAAGTCTTTCCTTATATCATGCTAAATATCTTTAACTCATTTATACTCGAAAGATCATAGTATTTTTTAGCGACGCGAACGACAGGACTGGCAATATCATGCGGAGGTACATATACGATTTCACCTGTCTCCCCATTATTTAGTTCAACGGTTGTGCCGACAAAATACGCAGGCAGCTTATTTAAAAAAGTTTTAAGTACCAGGGTATCAAGCGTACACATCCCTGTGGTCAAAAACATTTGAAATACTTCAAACGGAGTAGCCTTCTTTTTATAGACCCTGTCGTGTGTCATAGCATCATATATATCCGAAACAGATATTATTTTTGCATATAACCAGATAGAGACTCCTGAGATCCCATAAGGATAACCGGATCCGTCCATCCTTTCGTGATGCATTAGTACGCCATTTTTTATGTGGTCACTAAATTCAGACATATTCTTAATTAAATCATAACCGTATATGGAGTGCTTTTTCATTACTTCATATTCTTCTGACGTAAGTTTACCTTTTTTGTTGAGTATTTCATCGGATATCTTTACTTTTCCGATATCGTGTAATAATCCTGCCTGAATGGCCTCATGTATTTTAAATTCCGGCAAATTGAGCCACTTGGCAATAAGCATGGAATAAAAAGCGACATTTACACTGTGGGTATAGGTATATTCGTCAATATTCCTCATTTCAGCAAGACACTTTATTAAACTGGTACTCTCATTTACAGAACTATATATCAACTGCGAAACTGTAAATATTTTTTCGTACCCCACCTTCCCTCCAGCCGCAAGCTCATTAAGTATTCCTTTTACGGACATAACAACTTCCACATAATTTTTTTTGACTTCATTGTATTTCATATCCCCATCTGAATATGATTGTAAGCTGACAGGCATATAAACCAATATATTGGGTATCCTCATCTCAATAAGTTTATTTTTTATGTACTGGTTAATAATTGTGTTCTGGCTTACCAGTATTATGCCCCATTCATTGAGCACATCTTCAGCCAGTATCTCTCCGACCTCACAGCAAGAAACAGGAATGCTTACTTTATCCATTGAATCACCAACTTATGAAGCAACTCCCATGCTGCTTCACCCTTTTAGATATTATAACATTGCATCTGCTGTAACGTAAATAATTATAACATATTGGTTAAAATAATTTTTCTCAATTATAGAAAAATTTTATACCAGGGTGCGTTTCAACGAGGCTGGTCGCAAGCTAAGCTTGCTGCTCACCCATGCATCCGGGGCGGGAGATATACTCGCCTCCCAGAGAGGTGGGGGACATCTTCCGCCTCGTTATATTTCCATAATTGAGTCGTGTCAAAGGCCTACCGATGGATGCAACCGATTTGAACTATATTTTCGAGCCTGCCAGGTTTGATATACTTGTTTCTGAGGCAGCTTGCCGTCAGAAATGAGCATAGTACGGCAAAGCTTTTCATGTCAATTACCGCCTGCAATTCATAAGTAATTGAAAGTAGCTGGAGAATGCCTGTCGATAGGAGCAGCATAATTCCGACAGTCAATAAAATGCGGTCTGCTTCAAGAGTATTTCTTTGAAAAAGTGAAAGCCCTGTAGAAAGTAAAAGCAGTCCCGGTATGAATCCGGTAAAAAAGATGACGTCGGATAAACCCTTTGCATGAATGAAAAGCTGCTCGGCATAAGACGCGATAAAGCCTGTATTTAAAGCGCTCTGCCGTAAATGTTCCTCCAGGAAATTGATATAATATGAAATATCGATCAGTTCGTCAGGGACAAGCGCCGGATTGATATATAACCTGAAGCGGATGCATTTCCACAAACCCAGAATGAACAATATGGCGAGTGCTGTTTTGCTGGCTGTCTGTAACATAAACAAGGTGTTGTGCCTGACTATTCCGGAAAAATAGTCCGTACTTGATTGACTTTTAAAAAAGGAAATCAAGTTTAAAATAATTGTTTTAATGTAGAAAAGAGTCCATATTATGATATTGAATCCCATCACAAAAATCGCGATAAATGGTTTCTGCTCCATCAATGCACTTTCAATATTGTAGTCGGTTATTTTATAGGCAGTCGGATTTTTACCTATTGACTGGATCACCTCTGTGATTTCGCTTTCATTCCTTCCAAGAGTATTGTTATCGGATGTTGCAACTTCAAAATGGGATATTCCGGCATTCGCATCAAGATCGGAAAAGGTTTTGGAAGGGATGTAGATATTGGCATTCCCGTCATCGGAGACCTTACTGATAATGGAACTATCTTTATAAGAAACACCGATAATTCTGAAGGTCCTGCCAAAAATACTGATTTGATTTCCTACCGCATTATCCGTATTAAAAAGCTGCCAGGCCAGTGCATCTTCAATGACTGCCACTGTCTCCCCCCTTTGTTCGGATTCCTGTGTCAGAAAGCCGCCGCTTTTGATCCTTACTTCATGGAACATGGAATAAAAAGAATCGGTACCGATGACCCTGGCATTTACGGATATTCTCTCAAAGGATATGGGTAAAGTGTCCTGCATGGTATGACTAATTAACCTGCCGTCCATAGCTTCCCGTATCCCGTCCATGTCCTTTAGCGACAGCAGGCTTGAACCTATAGGATCCAGGTGGTTTTTTACGCTGACGGTTATTTTTTGCATGGAAACCGACCCGTTCAGTGTCTCTGTTTTTTCAAAGATGCTCCTGCCCGGTATCATAACCGACAAAAACAGAAAAATACCTAAAGCACTCATGATATACGCAGCTTTAAATCCTTTCAAACCATTCTCCCCCTACCTGTCAATCATGACACGGCTTCCTTCTGATATACTCTTACTGTATTTTACAATTATCTTGTCATCCGGATCTAGTCCTTGAAGTACTGCGGTTTTAAAATCGTCCGAATCTTCTTTTTTTATTGCAGCTTTCTGAACATAGAACTCATTACCCAAAGGGCCCTTTTTTTCTTTTACGACCCAGACAAAATTACCGTTATTATCGGTACAGACTGCACTATTAGACACAAGGATGGCATAGGCCTTCGTCTTTTTGTCGGCATATATCTCACCTCGTTCTCCATTGCTCAGCCCCTCTGCAGGCAGATCGACAACAAGATCGCTTATTTCGCCGGGGTTTTCCATATTGACAGTGATATCGGAAATCTTTCCGGAGATGACTTTTGCAGAAGATGATCCCAGGCTGACTTGCACCGGATCGCCGATTTTCAAGTATTCCGAGCTCTTCTCATCTACAGAAGCCCTGAAACGGAATCCCGAGGAAATATCGGCTACGGTATAAACAGGTACCGTATTGTTTACAAGGGAGCCCTCCTCGTAATTAAGCCCTGTGACTATTCCATCCATGGGCGCTTCCAGTATACTGCCGGTACTCAATTCACTTTGCAGTTTGTCTACAGTGATTTTCTGCAATTCGATATCATAGCCTGTGCTCTTGATCGACCGTTTCAATTCTGCAAGTCCGGCTGCTCCATCTTCTTTTTGTACTATGTAGTCCTTTTGCGCATTTTCTAAAGTTTTCCTGGCCTTTTCAAGTTCGTCTCCGCTTACAGCGTTTTCATCATATAGTCCTGTTACAGAATCCAGATTTTTTTGCGCCTCCTGCACATTTTCTGCAGCCGCTTCCACAGGTCTGTTGTATTTCTCCATACCGGTATCTGTCAGTCCTTCCAGGGTGAGCTTAAGTTTTTCATACTTGATTGTCTCAACCTTCAGTTGCTCTTCCAGATCTTTTTTCTCCAGAATGGCAATAACCTGGCCTTTGCTTACCTTGTCCCCGGCTTTTACCTTTACTTCTTCTACCCTTCTCCCCTGAGAAGCATATATGCTGAGTTCTTTAACGGCTTCCACCACTCCCTCACCAGTGACCTCTTTGATCAGAGAACCGGATATGGGATTTTCAAGCTGAACTCTGGGAAGTGAGAAATTATTGATCGTATTAGAGAAGAAGGTCAGTAGAATCATGATTCCTGTAAAAATAGCTACAATTCTTGCAATTGTCTTTTTCTTGACCAGATTTGCATCGGAAGTATTATCCATATATTTGAAACCCCCATTTAAATTAAAAGCCCCAACTAAAATTTGAAACCCTCATGAAAATTTAAAGTCTTCATGAAAGTATATTTTTCTATCCCTTTATTCCGGAAAGCTGTATTCCCTCAACAAGATAATTTTCACCATACAGAAAAACCAGCAGCATCGGGATCATATACAAAGTGGATGCGGCAAATGCGATACCCATCTCACCCGAATTAACAACAGACAGATAGATGGAGAGAGGCTGTTTGGCCACATCCTGCAGGAAGATCAACGGCTGCTCCACCATGTTCCAGTTATCAATGAAAACAAGTATGGCAAGCGATGCGATTCCCGTTTTTGACATGGGAAGGATTATTCTGAAGAAGATGTCAAGGTGGCTTCCTCCATCAACCCTGACAGCTTCGCAATATTCATCGGGAATATAGACCATGAACTGGCGCAGCAGGAAAACTCCGAAGGTACCGAAAATTCCGGGTAATATAATGGAAAGATAGTTTCCGACAAGTCCGAGTTTATCTGCAACAATATAATTGGGAACAAGTGTCACCTGAAAAGGCATCAGCATTGTTATGATATAGATGAAAAATAATTGCTCACGCCCCCGGAATTTCAATTTGCCGAAAGCATAAGCCGCCATGCTTGCAATAATAATCTGTCCAAGAATGACAGGCACCGTCAGGATGACTGAATTCCAGAACATCAGCAGAAACTGGAGCCGTTTCACCAGGACTGTGTAGTATTGCTTGAGTACAACCTCGTCAGGTATCAGCTTCAAATTGACATATTTATCGGTTTCATCCTCACTGCCGGATAAATAGGTCGGGCTTAAAGAAGAATAATTCTGCTCTATTTCCTTTTCAGTCATAAAGGAGTTTGAGACAGTCAATACCATAGGGAATAGGAACAATATCGCAACCAGGCAAACCAGGAAGGTTAAAGCAGATTTTCTATATATTTTTTTAGTTGTATTTTTCATGGAACCTCCTGTTAATGTATGTGCCGGCTGTTATTGTATGAACCTTCCTTGTTTTTGTATGAGCCTTCGTTGTTTTTGTATGGACCTGCGTTATTTTTGTAAGGACCTCCATTATTGTATGGACCTGCTGATTTTTCGTTCAAACTTGAATAAGAAAGATACAAGCGCAACAATGCAGACTGCCATGATAAGTGCCGCAGACGTCAGCTTCTGGTAATCAAGGGACGAAAACATATTGTTCATGTAATGCTGAAGGATGTAAATGCTTTCGTGAGGGTAGCTTCCTGCAATCAGGTAAGTTTCTCTGAACACTTTGAATGAATTGACGATTGAAATAATGAATACAAAAAATGAAGTTGGGGTCAGATAAACCAATGTGATGCTTTTGAAACATCTCCACGATGTTGCCCCGTCAATATAGGCCGATTCGTAATATTGAACCGGAATATTCTGCAAGCCTGCAAGGAAAAGTACCATGCTATAGCCTGCATTTTTCCACAAGTACACAACCAGTACAACAAGCCTGGCCCAGTTTGTATCCATCCAATCAACCGGAGTCAGTCCGAATACCGACAGGATGGAATTCAAGGAACCGCTGTAACTGAATATGATCTGCCATATAAGTACCACTGAGGCTACCGGAATTACCAGCGGAGAAATGAAAAATGCACGGAAGATATTCCTGCCGTAAATACTATTATTAAGCAATATTGCCAGTCCAAGGGAGATCGCCATGATCAGGGGGACACTAATACCGGTAAACACAAGCGTATTGAAACCTGCCCTCAAAAAAATGGGATTGGAAAGCAATTGTGTATAATTTGTCAAACCGCAAAATGTACCGTTAATCGGGCTATCCACCAGCGAATAGTATATGCTGACGATAAACGGAATCAGGAAAAATATTGAAAATCCGATAAGGCTCGGTGCCAGAAAGAATATTGCAGTTATCTGATCTGGCTTCTTATTTTTAATTTTTTTCATTTTTTACCTTTCTAAAAACCTCATCAAATGCGTCCTTCCTTGCTTCTCATATATAAAGTGCCGGACAAGCAGAAAAAGGTTCAATATTTTAAATCTTTTATCCCCCGCCTGTTTTCCCTTTGGCGAAAGCTCTTTAACCTTTTTTGAAGACCCTGGAGAATGGAGAAGAGTGGGATAAAATATGATGGTTGATACGATTATTTTATCTCATTATAATGGAGTTAACAACTATTATGGATAATAACGGTAGCAAATTTATGTGTAAGCTCCCCCGGGAGCAACTATCAGATGTATTCTATAAAACTCCTGCCTGCATTTACGATCGCTTTGGGGGCCAATGTAAATACTGGATTGTCAATTTTATGGCGAAAATATGAAATAAGCTATATAATTGCTTTATACATCTTGTGTAACAGGAGGGACGCTGCGAATGAGTAAAAGTGAAATGGATACCTGTTCTTTTCCTCAGGCCATTACGGATTTTGACTTTCACCTTTTTAACGAAGGCAATCATCATAAAATATATGAAAAACTTGGCGCGCACATCATAAACGTAGGCGGGCAGAATGGAACGTATTTTGCCGTCTGGGCACCTTCTGCAAAAAGTGTCAGCGTTATAGGCCATTTCAACCAGTGGAACGGAATGTGCCATCTGATGAGCCCAATTGGCTGCACCGGTGTTTGGGCACTGTTCATTCCGGGAATCGGCCAGGGCGAATTGTACAAGTACGAAATCAAAACGAAAACAAATGCTGTGCTGATCAAATCCGACCCCTACGCTTTTTACACCGAGATGCGTCCAGGTACTGCATCAATCGTATTTGACCTGGAATGCTATGAGTGGAATGATGAAGAATGGATACTGCAGAGAGACTCCGGCAACACCTTCGCCAAACCCGTTTCGATTTATGAGGTGCATCTTGGCTCCTGGGCACGTTCTGAGGATGGCAACAATCGTTTTCTGTTATATAAAGAATATGCGGAAAGGCTCATCAGCTATGTAGTTGACATGGGCTTTACACATATAGAATTCATGCCCGTCGCCGAGCATCCCCTTGACGATTCCTGGGGTTATCAGGTGACAGGCTACTATTCAGTTACCAGCAGGTACGGCAGACCCGAAGAATTCATGTTTCTGGTGGACGAGTGCCACAGGCATGGGATCGGTGTCATCATGGACTGGGTTCCCGCCCATTTTCCGAAGGATGCGCACGGTCTTGCCAAATTTGACGGTACGGCATTGTATGAGCATCAGGATCCTCGTCAGGGCGAACATCCCGACTGGGGCACGCTCATATTCAACTACAGCCGCAATGAGGTCAGGAATTTCCTGGTATCCAATGCAGTCTTCTGGTTTGAGAAATATCACATAGACGGTATTCGTGTAGATGCTGTCGCTTCCATGCTCTATCTGGATTATAACAGGAAGAAGGGTGAATGGATCCCGAACAAATGGGGAGGTAATCAGAACACTGATGCCGTAGCCTTCCTGCGTCAGCTGAATTCGACCGTATACAATTATTTCCCCGGAATAATGATGATTGCCGAGGAGTCCACCTCCTGGCCGATGATCACAAAACCTCCGTTTACCGGTGGCCTTGGGTTCACGTATAAATGGAATATGGGCTGGATGAACGATTATCTTAAATATGTTGCAATGGATCCAATCTACCGTAAATATCATCACACCAATATCACCTTCTCCTTGATGTATGCCATGACGGAAAACTTCATGCTGGTTTTGTCCCACGATGAAGTCGTACATGGCAAATGTTCCATGATAAACAAAATGCCCGGCGACTACTGGCAGAAATTTGCGGGACTGCGGGTCACCTATGGATATATGTTCGGACATCCGGGTAAAAAACTCCTCTTTATGGGTAATGAATTCGGCCAGTTCATCGAATGGAATTTTAAACAGGGGCTTGACTGGCTTCTTCTGGAATATGACATGCACAGGAAGCTGCAGGCTTTTGTCAGAGATCTCAACAAACTGTACACCTCGCACAAGGCTCTGTATGAGGTCGATTTCAGCTATGACGGGTTTGAATGGCTGGACTGCAATGACAGCGATCACAGTGTCGTGTCTTTTATGAGAAAGGGCTGTGATCCTGAGGATGTACTGGTATTTGTATGTAATTTTACCCCGGTGGTCTATGGCAATTATAGGATCGGTGTCCCGTATAATGCCTTCTTCAGGGAAATCCTGAACAGCGATTCCGAAATTTACGGTGGCAGCAATGTGGGAAATCTGGGCGGTGTTATGGCTGAAGAATACATGTTCCAGCAGAAGCCCTATTCCATGGTAATACAGGTTCCACCCCTTTCCGTAGTAGTATTTATGCCGGAAAGGAGCCTGGGAGAGGAAACCACGGCTGAGGGGGAAACTACGGCAGTTGGGGAAACCACGGCTGAGAAGGAGAGCACGAAAGAGGATAGCAAGACAAAGGAAATGAATAATGGAATACGATAAAGATATAGTTCTTGAGGCAGAAAAAAAAGAGAAGAAGCCCGCCTGTGAAGAAAAGTAGTCAGACTTTGAAATGGATTCTGTAATAAATATGGAATAATCTCCTGCAAATAAAAACCCGCACTAATCATGACCACCCGCTTAGCGGGTGGTTTGTGCCAGCCCTATAAGGGCATGTTACTTGCTTAAGCCTTAAGGCTTACTGAATAGTTTGCCAACCGCATTATATT
>WSSedL1CaDRAFT_10000412_pt1 | contig 30195 bp, 34 predicted proteins | sample WetSurSL1Cattail_FD_9464 | JGI IMG/M metagenome (IMG submission 9464)
GAAAAGACGGAGGCTATCGCAATAAAATGCTCACAGCTGCCGATTAGCTTCAAGTATTCCCCGTTAATCAACAAAACCCTGCCATATACGATATTCAACATGCCAAATGCAGGAAACATCAGCCGGGAACTACTTAGGTCCCCTTTCGCCACCCTTTCGGGAACCTTATCTCTCTGTTTCAGTAAGGAATATATAAAACCCTCGCTGATCTCTATAACATGTATGTAAAAGAATTCATGTTTGCTGATTATACTCCTGCGCATACTATCTAAAAGTTCCAGCAAATTTGTAAAATCACCCTTCATAAATGCAATGCGCATTTGCAGCAATTGGGCGCAGAGCCTTATGTCCGTTATCCTGTTCGATTTTGTCATACTAAAAGCTTTATGCATTGAAATCTCGGCATTTTCAATATCCCCTGCATTAAAATATCTTTCACCCTCCATTACATATTCCGCGCCGCTTCCATGTCCATCCGTCAATTGATAGTAATAAGGCATCGCCTCGATAATATCCTTCACATGTTGGGAAAGTTTACCGCTCTCTCTGTAAAACAAGTATAAAACGGATGGTGAGTCAAACGTCCAGCTGTTTTTCGTATCATAAATTGAAGTCGGGTGGGTGAGCAGTTTACATGCATTCTTATGATGCTCCGACATCTTGTTGATGTCATTGTACGCAGTGAAGCTCATAAGAAGCTCATATTCTCCCAGTAGTTCGTTTTTCAGGTCTGGATTGAGCTCATCATCCGCATGAAGATTGCGGTTAAAATTGCCGCAGGCTTTGCCGAATAGCACTATCTCATTGCAAAGAAACAACTGCATCGCATATGTGAGCATCAATATATGCCGCTTTGCTTTCAGGCTGGAAGGACATTCCTCCATGTACTTGATAAATAGCTCCAGGTTCTCTAAACTAAAGCTATCCCCTCTGTCGATTTCTAAGGCGGCAAGTAAACCATCAAAATCGGCACAAAGATAAAAATAATGCATGGCCGTAAAATAATCGCCGGTTTTCATATACCATTTTGCTGCTCTTTCATAGATGTCATTCCAATCAATATTGCTTTTTTTAATGTCCTTGAGGTAATTCGTAAAAATAGTATGTATTTGATAGGTCATAGTCCTTTCATCATAATTCACAAAAGCATTTTTGCTGATCACTTTCTCCAGCTGTGCTTCCGCAGTTTCATTCCCCCACATATAGATCGCCTGTTCAAGGGTAAACCGGTCAAAAATGCACATGGTCAGGAGAAATTCTTTTGTATCTTCAGGCAACGGAGCATATACGGCCTTCTCAATCAACTTGTAAATATCCGCCGCAGTCACCAGGGTATCGATGTCTTTATAATTGAGCATCAGCAGGTAAAGCGCACTGATCCAGCCCTCTGTGAAGGAATACAGTTTGTCCGCCTTATCATCCTGAATGCTGTGCCCGCACAATTTATAGTAATTCTTTATTTCCTTTGGTTTAAATTCAAAGGTTCCCTTGGTTATTTGTTTTATAGAACCCTTGAGCAAAAGCTCTTCTCGGTTCGGCAGGTCACTGAAGCGTACAATCAGGACGATATGAAGGTTCTCTATTTCATTAACCGCAAGAAATTCCATGAAATTGTCCAAATTCGTTCCGCCGATCAGATGGTAATCGTCGATTACCAATACGGTTTTTTCAGGCAAGTCGATCTCTTCAAGCAGCTTCAGTGCTTCCTGTCTTGACGTATTATCATTGGGCACTCCAAGCTGCGCAAGGTTTGCAGCGATATCAGCATCCAATTCGGCGAACAAGTTACAGAATCCATTCCAGAAGCTGTTATTCGAGCTGTCATAAACCCTCAGCCATAGTAGCCTCCCGGCAGTTTTACCCAGATGTTCCCTGACGGCGGTAGTTTTCCCATATCCCATGGGGGCTTCAACAATGACAAGCGGGTAATCGAAGATGGAAAGCATAGATTGTGTGATACGCTCCGGGAAATAGATACGCCTCATATTATTTGGTTTATTCATGATATTCCCCCAAAACTTTATATTGAATATATAATATACCAAATTAAGAAAATACTCTATAGAAAAAGCCGGTCTACTTTTCACTACAGGAGCCTTCTCTGCAATTGAAGTGCCACTTATTGCAGATACAGTGCATCCTGCCTGACTAAATGACGCCGGCTGCCCCTATAGGTGTGTGCTTCGCAAGCCCCACCTTTGCTCTCGCTTCTGCGAGCAAGGTGACCTCATATACCGGCTGTAATTTTACCTGGAACAGTTCACAGGTTATTCTTTCTACATTCTCAAGCCTCGCTGCCATCGTAGAATCCTCATTTACACTGGCCCCTTCTTTGATCGGCGTTATGAAAACTTTGTACTAATCTGATCTCCGAATAGAAGAACCATTGAAAGAGAACCTGCAAGCCCCCGCAGCGCCCATAATTTTTTATCATGTACTTTAAAAGATTTCCTTGGGTAAAACAAAAAAGCCATTCCGATGTAAAACCATTATCAGAGTATAATTTATTAGTGAGTTTTGGAAATGGTGAAAAAAATATACAATATAGAACCTCTCTTTGACAAATGGAACAGTGAAGGCAAGGTCATTAAAGAAGAAACCATAGAATTGGCTACGGACCAGCAGGGTGTAATTTCTTGTTTGCTTGAAGGTGATAAGGTGAAAACGGGGAATTATATACTGGAATTATTCAGTGGTGACAAGAAAATCTTCGAATACGGTTTTAGTGTAAAATAGCTTTAAATACTTCTGCGGTGAACTTATAGGATGAAAGGGAAAAATAGCGTATGTTTGAAAAGTTTTTAATCCATTTTCGCAGCCAAGTGTGCAAAATTTTAAATAATGTTTAAAATACAGAAAATATATTCCAAATAATCTGCGCATTAATTAAATATTTGCACAGTTTCAGCTAGAAAGCTGTATTTATCACAAGATTTTTGCACACTACTTGAAATTTTGCACACTTCGCAGTAAAATTCTTGTATGAAAGAGTATTTGAGTTGTTTTTCGGCAGCTATCTTTTGGAATATCCCATATATTGAAGCTGTGATCGGTCCTGAAATCACTGAAACAGGCTCTGTCGATTTTACTGTTTCCGAGCGCAGTGCGAGATCTCTTAAAAAAGGCCGAATAATCCACTTGTGCGAACTTGCTCTGCCTGCTGGTGCAGTGGTATCAAGAAACGGACAAATGGTTGCGTCGCCGGAATTGTTGTTTCTCCAGCTTGCGTGCAAATTGAACATTCTCCGTCTTATTTTACTTGGCTTGCAGCTTTGTTCGCATCCGCCGGGCAACCCATCCGTGGCAATCTCGACAAAGCAAAAACTCAAGACATTTCTCACGAAAACCTCGGGTCACCGTGGACACCTCAAAGCCTTACGGGCGGTAAAATACATAGAAGACGGTTCCGCATCCGTCATGGAGTCAATGGCCTATATGATTTTAACTCTGCCGCACACCTTGGGAGGTTACGGACTTGACGGTGCCGTTTTCAACCATGAGATCAAGCTCAAAGACGAAGCCAGAAAACGTCTTGGCCAGAAACGCTGTTTTACGGATTTGTATTATAAGCCTGCAAAGCTGGCCGTTGAATATGAAAGCCTCACTTTTCACAACAGCCCATCGGAGCAGGGTAAAGATATAATGCGATCTGCAGTCCTCGACAGACAGGGCGTTGAAGTAATGCATTTAAGTACAATTCAGCTTTACAATAAGGACGCCTGCATGGATTTTACTTTCAATCTCGCATATCGTCTTGGAAAACGCATACAAATCCGCACAAAGAAGTTCGACGAGATGCATGTGCTCCTCCGGGCATTGTTGCCATCAGGAAAACCTGCCGCCGAACCGGATGGCAGGGAACGATAGCAAGAAAACTCATTTGCAGGGATGGGTCGATTTCCAATAAATCACCTCTGTCAATCGCTATAACGCTTAGTACTCTATAATGCAAGGTTCGCATGCAAAAAATATCCTGGCTGCAAGAACGGAGCAGTAAACGCAGGCCGGCATTGGTGGTGTCCGTATTGAAAGGGAATAATATCATTCTTTGTCAAATTACAAGTAAAGAAGTCTATGATGAATATGCAATCCAATTATCGGTGGCAGACTTCCTGGAGGGTAATCTGAATAAAGAAAGCAATATCCGCCCAAACAGACTGTTTACAGCAGATGAAAGCATAGTTGCTTACAAGGCAGGAACAGTCAATCGAGATATATTAAAAACGGGTCATTGTCAAGGTGGCTGAGATCATATCCGAAGATGGCTAGGATTGCTAATGGATTAAACTTCCGGATTAAATAAATAACCCCCGGCCTATGATATGTTATCCAGCCAGGGGGTTTTCTTTAGCGGGTATAAATGTCTGCTTCCTGCCGTGTCCACATAATAGCCCCTAAAACAATGAAAACATACGTATCACAATCATACTTTGCTCTTAATAACTAATCCACTTTCAAGATCAGTTCAAGAATTCTTTTCGCACAGACATCCATCTCTTTCCGGGAAATAAGACCTGCTGCTTTGGCTTCAAGCAGACGCTCCGGATAGCCGCAACCCATTTTGACGTCATTTCCGGCATTGGTTTCTTTATAATGTTCTCCGCAGGTCCACCAATCTGTGGTTACCATGCCTTTCCAACCCCATTCGCCTCTTAATATATCTTCCAACAACTCTCTGTTTTCTGACGCGCGGTGACCATTAATAATATTGTAGGAGGACATAATACTCCATGGGGCTGCTTCTTTGACCACAATCTCAAAAGCCTTCAGGTAAATCTCTCTGGCTGCCCTTTCCGATACTCTGGAATCACTGTTCTTCCTGTTGGTTTCCTTATTGTTCAGGGCAAAATGTTTGACCGTCGCTCCAATATGCTGGGATTGAATACCTTTTACCATAGCTGCAGCCATCTTGCCGGTCAGGAATGGATCCTCGGAATAGTATTCAAAGTTACGTCCGCACAGTGGACTTCTATGAATGTTAATTGCCGGCGTTAACCAAACCGCAATGTTATTTTCCCTGACTTCCTTGGCACCGGCTTCTCCAATTGCATATGCAACATCCCTGTCCCACGTACATGCGATCAAAGTTGCACAAGGCCAGGCAGTTGTATTGATACCGCATTGAGGAGCAATGCGAAGTCCGGCAGGACCATCAGCCGTCATGACATTTGGAATGCCATATTCCGGCATATTACCATATCCGAAAGTATTTGCAACTCCGGTATTGGGTTGACCGCCTAATAAATGAGCCACTTCTTCATCTGTCATTTGTGCCAGGAACTCATCTGCTGTCATCCTGCCCTCAGCCACCTCATAAAAAGTTCGAATCCCCTCTTTAAATGGCCCTTTTCTAAAATGACAACTCTGTCTTGCCCGTACTTCCGGCAGATTTCCTTCTGCCATTTCTTCGGCCATTTTTTCAAGGCCACAGGCGTCGGGATCATTCACTTCTTTTTGCGGGAGCTGTTCAAAGCTGCCGTCAGCCAGCATTCTCTCCTTTAATGAAGTCGGTGCTATTTTTTCGCTTAGCTGCTTAACAACTCTATCCTGCGGAACAGTATAAACATAGCCGAGTTTTTCCACATTCCGCACGGAAGTCCCGACAAAAAACACATAATCTCCGGCTTCCAATATATATGCGGATTTTTGGACTTTACCCAGATCATCATAGAAAGCTATGGCATCGGTTGTAAATTCAAGGCTTAAAGCTTGAGTTTCTCCAACTTTTAATAACCGTGTCTTCCGGAAGGCCACCAGGCTTTTTGCCGGTTTCCCAAGAAGCCCCTGCGGTGCTCCCGCATAGATCTGGATGACTTCTTTACCTTCGAAACAGCCTGTGTTGGTTACATTAACCTGAACCTGTATCAATCCGTTCTGTTCCTTTGCAGAAATCACTGACCAATGAAAGCTTGTATAAGATAAACCAAAACCAAATGGATAATTTACCTTGTCAGATGCACCTGGAATAGTCTCAAAATAACGATATCCCACATAAATATCCTCGGTATAATCTACATAGGCTTCAGATTCATGGAAATTATAGGTTGACGGATAGTCTTCCAGTCTACCGGCAAGGGTATCGGACAATTTACCTGAAGGATTACCAATACCGCAAAGAAGCTCTGCGGCAGCCAGTCCACCTTCCATACCGCCCTGCCATGCCATCAGGACGGATTGGATTTTATCGTCTTTGGCAANCCAGCCGGTATCTACCATGCCCCCGACATTCATCACGACAATTACCTTGGGGAAATGTTCTTTGACCCTGTTCACCATGTCAGACTCTGCCTGCGTCAGATAAAAGTCGCCATTTTCAAAGAGCTCTCCAGCCTTCTTTGTCAGAGTCTCTGCCAGCTCCCAGAGGTTTTTATTTTTTTTATCCGCAACGCTTTTCCGGTCCCATCCTTCTCCGGAAAAACGGCAAATAGTGATAACTGCCGTATCAGTATATATTCTTGCCTTCTTCAACAAATCTTCCGGAACGGCGGGCTCAATTGTCATTCCCGGTACAGCTCCGCTTGCATACTGGTGCTTAACGTTTTGGCAATAAAAATCAGATAACTCTTCAAAAATACCGACCTGTTCTTTTAAGGCCTTCATTCCGTCGTAAAGGTTGGTAATATATTCAACTGTGACATCACCGCTGCCTCCGCCACCTTTGACATAGTCAAAACTACCCTTTCCAAACAAGGCAACTTTTGAGCCTTTACCCAGTGGAAGAACATTCCGGCTGTTTTTCAGAAGAACCATCCCTTCTTTAGCCGCGTTCTTTGATAGCTCTCTATGCGTTTTAGATGCTGTGACCTTCTCACCATTTTCACCTAAAGGTATACTTGGTTGAAAACGTACCCTTTGCCATTTGTTCATCGTAAATCCCCCTGAGTCATAGATTCGCTTGTATTCTATATTCATCTTATTACTCAGTAAAACAAATAGCAATTATCTTTATGACTTTTTTCTATGTCGATATTGACTTTTTCTTAATCCTTGGTGCTTTTCATATAGATATTTATCTGTGTCAAATGCTTGATATAAAAGGTTGCTATGAGCAAATGATTCCATACTAGCCGCATAGAAAGGAATTGTAAAATTTTAGCTGAGCTATCTCTTGCAGTAATGAGCAACAGAATGAAGAAATTAAGTTCCTGCAGGTTCTGCTTACGTGCTCGCTTAATCCATTGGCAACTGAATTTCCGTTATAAATTTCTTCGGACTCCTGGGAAGGATCAGACCGGGGCCTTTCAGGTATATCTCCCTACTGGGACCACGCACCTTTAATCCATTCGCATTGATATTGTCGAAAACAACCTTGTAAGACTCCCCTATAGTTTCATACGGACCCCTGTGTATTACCGCAACTACCTTTGATGCTGCCAGAACCCTGCTCATAACTTCATCGATATTAACCAACCTCTTTACAGGCAAACATATCTCTATATCCGCATCCTCATCCCTGTACTCGTTATCGTAATACAGCGAGAATGGGTTGCCGCAACTATATCTTCCGCATGCCTTGTATATTTTTTTCAGATAATTCCCGATATCCTGATATCTTCCTATAAACCTTACAGATGCAATCAGCTTTTCAGGTACTGTCTTTATTATGATTTCATTATTTGATTCTTTCATCTCAACCTCCTCGACCTGCGTTGTCTGCTGGATGAATGCCTCAATCTTGCGCTGCATTTCCTGGAAATCGGTGATCTTCCGGCTGATATCGCTGAGCTTCTCAACCATATGGCTGAGAAGCTCTCTGTCTTCCCTGCAATGATCAAGTATCTCTTTAATGTCCTTTAGTGAAAAGTCCAACTCTTTCAGGCTATTTATTATTTTTGCTCTTTCAAGGCTTTCACCGTCATAAAACCTGTAGCCCGAGTCCTGCTCAATGCGCTTGGGTTCAAGCAGTCCACATTCATGATAATATCGAAGTGTCTTGATACTCAGCCTCGATATTTTGGAAAAATCTCCGATTTGATACTGCATAAGCAAGCTCCTCTGCCGGTTTCTTACAATTATTCTATCATAAATATGGCAAAAGAGCCTGTATTTGAATGCGTAATTAGCATTATTTGAAAAGTGTACCAGCATAAAGGAAATATTACCTCAAATTGAAAAGTACTGCCGCATTCCCCCCCAATATCCCATCAATCTCGTTCTGACTGATTTTCAATCCCTTTATTCTCTCGATATCCCCCGCTGGATTAATCCAGGGATAATCCGAGCCAAACAGGATCCTGTCTGCGCCAATTGTCCTAATCATCTCAACTGCTTCATTATCATCAAGCGTAGTGTCGCTGTCTATCTGGGAAATGGCTACTGCCGTATCAAACAGTACCTGCTTGTATTTTTGGGCTATATCAATTGCCTGTTCCCAGAAGCCATTGCCAAGGTGCGCCAGAATCAGTTTCAGCCTTGGGAACTCCTCCAGTACGCTCAGCCATCTGTTTGGCTCTCCGAAGCCTGCATACTCATCTTCAATGATATTCTTACCCGAATGAGCTGTAATTGGCAGATCATGCTCGACAAGCCACCGATAAACCGGTTTCATGCGCACATCATCCGGCGCGAATTTCTGAGCAATCGGGTGAATCTTAACGCCGCGCATGCCCCAGGTGAGTTTGTGTTCAAGCTCCTCCAACGGCTTTTTGCCTTTCATGGTCGGACTTACAGATACAAACGGTATCAGCATTGGGTATTTGGCCGGTTTTGACTTTCCAGGCCTCGTAATCGCGACTGTCCAGAAATTCATGTTCTTCAGTTGATGATCTGGTGAGAAGCTTAGCACTACGCCCTTGTCAATACCGGCTTTTTTCATATCTTCCAGATATTCCTCCGGTGTACCACAGGAGTAATAATCACAGCCTGACTGCTGCTTAATCGTCTCAACAACCTCTTTACCAACCTCTTTTGTAGGGAACAAATGCACATGCGCATCAATAATCATACAAATAACCTTCTTTCAAAAAATATTCACTCTGGTGAATTCATTTATTTCTTACATGTTCAGTTTTTTCTGAAAGTCTTCTGTGCTCACTCCCAGTACTTTTTTCAATGCTTCCGGATGACTGCCTACATAAGTCTGCTGAAAAGTGATGAAGGGTGCAAAAATCAAGATCCCCAGAAGAAGGCCAATCGCAGCTGCTTTGTAATTCCCCGTGCCAAAGGTTCCGTATAAAACCCAGACGATATTGAGTGTCATGAAGATATGGCTTATCTGCGCATAAATGTTATGCCCGGTCCATGGAAACAGGTACAAGCCCAGACCTCCGAAGAAAAAGAGCGGTAATATTGCAATATGCAGTACTGTCCGGTCACCCGTCAGCAAAAAGATGATGAAGCATAGGATGTATGTAATGTTTGAAGGAGCACAGGCATTAAAAACCAGCCATTCGAGGAAGGATACTTTTGCTATCGCAAGAAAATAATATGTGCCATTGATCGTCAGCAACAGAAGTACTGCCGCTAGCGCAATTCCGATAAGAGTCATGTTGAAACACCTCCGTATTCATTTGATGTTTCAACTATAATGTCTCCAGTTGCTGGAGAGTCAAGGATTATATATAACGCATCTATTAAAAAAAAATTTTCGGTTGTAGAGACATTTTTCTACCGCTGCTGCGTTACTCAATTCGCCACCTGCTTTAAAGCCTTAAACGGAATTTTTATACGTGCTGCCATACGCTGTACTGCACCATTTGCAGGAGCAGTAATTATGACCTTTTGTCTGTTGTAAAAATCGTAGACAATATTATCATATACACGGGCATTGCCATTTTGAATCGCTAATTCCGTCATGCTGACAGTGGAGCTGAAGGCTTGCTTTCCAATGTAGCTGACCGCAACCGGAAGAATCACCCCATTGAGAAGCTGGCAATCTGAAAATGCATATTTCTCTATGTGCGTTACATCTTTTGGAATCAAGACTTCTGTCAATGCACTGCAGTCATAAAAAGCAGATTCGCCAATACTGGTGACGGTATCCGGAATATTAATCTTCTCCAATGAGATACAGTTGGAAAAGGTTCTGTCCTCAATCCGTGTCAATCCGATGGGAAGTTGTATCGTACGAAGCCAGCTGCAACCTGCAAAAGCATATTCTCCAATCCTTTTCACGCTTCCGCAATCGTCGTGACTCCCTTTGGAATGACGATATTGCTTGAAGTTCCCGAATACCGGATCAGTACACCGTTATCAATGAGGAAATCACTTGTTGAATTGGCAGCATTGGCAGAGGTCGGAAGCAAGCTGAACAATAAAAACGATATCAGGAAAAGAGATATCAATCTTTTTTTCATCTTTGTACCTTTTTCTAAATAGAAATATTGAAGTATGTCCATAACTATTGTAACAGCGAATTATTATAATTACAAATAAATACTGGAATCCTTCAAATCCTTCTTAAAACGTAAAACGCATTGATTCAGAATAATTTTTTTAGATTGTAGAAAAATTTTATTACCGTTACTGCGTTTCAACGAGGCTGGTGCAAGCAAAGCTTGCTGCCCCCGATGCATCCTGGGTGGGAGATATGCTCACCTCGTTATGTTCAACAGTGATTTCTCTGACAGCCGGAAGCTCAAGCACTATATTAAAATATTTTATCCTTGTCCGATTGAATGCTGCAAAGTAAGGGTGAATCCGGGTCATAACCCATGCAATTCCGTTTTACAGACTCCGGGTTGTGATTCGCATAGCAATAAATACAGCCATGCCTGCAGGTGTTGTAAGTACCAATATCCACACTTGGGCAACAGCCGCATGCTTCTCGCTGGTTTCTGTCCTTGCCGTTGTTGCTTCGTATTCCTGACAGTCTTTCAAGCAACACTGGATCAATGCAGCTTGCATGTCCTATACCCAAAGAAGAAAGATCAATTTCTTCAGCGCAGGTTTCCAGTTTTAGACCATACTTCCCGGCAATTGCTGCAAATTTGATTGCCAGTGCTTCTTTCATCCCATCCTCCAACTCTTTGATCCTATTTTCCTTAAAGCATTTATCCACTTTTTTATAATAATCAATAAAGCTGAAGACACATTTCGAAGTATAGTCATGAAGCCTGTCTGCTAAAAATGCGAAGTGCTTCTCATGCCAGGATAAATCCATAGATTCGTTCAAAAAAACCGGATCATAACGCCAAATGACTCTTTCCGGGCTTAGTGCCTCTGAAAGCCGCCTAAATGTGTCCACAACTTCCAATTGCCCGGGAACACCCGGTTCAATCGCTTTATCATAAGGATTTACCGTAAATTGAAAATAGAATGGATATCCATCCAGCAGATCCAGCTTGGGCAGCATATCTTCCGGGTTCTTCGTCCAGAAAACGATACAATCCACTGCATCCCGCTTTAATGATACCCTCTTTATCTGATGAGGGTTCATAGGATTTCTGACCAGCACAAAACCTTCCTGAATTCTTTTAAAGAACCAGTCACTGTAAAATGCCGGTATATCGGTTCTTCTGCTTACACTGATTATCATAATGATTTAGCCCTCAGCAAATTGCATGTTGAATTCTTTATACTAAAGTGATCCTATCCCACCTATTACGTATTCCTGGAATACAGCAAAATATCATCCCTCTTTATCCAGCCTGTTGAACTCCAGAAAGCATTTCCAGGCTCATTATCGGCAAATACAAACAAATGGCACTTGTCAATTCCGGCTTCCTTAAGACGCTGGAGGCTCTTGTCAACCAGCTTTGCTGCAATGCCCCTCCCCCTGTATTCGGGCGCTGTCATTACATGATATATGTACCCTCTCCTGCCGTCATGTCCGCACAAAATAGTGGCAATAATTTTGTCACTCTCTTTGAAGCAGAAACTTAAGCCGGCATTGCGAAGAAGAAAGCTCGTGATATTTTCCTCTGAATCCGCACTGCTCATACCCATGCCGGGAGTACTGCTCCACAGATCAACTATTTCCTTGTAATCATCCGGATGGATTTCACGTATTCCGGTACATTCATCCAGTTTGATCCAATAGTAACATTCTCCGTCTACGACACCTTCAAATTTGCCGCCATTATGTTCGGCAACCCCACGTGAGGCAGTGTTTGTATCGAGGCATGTCACAAGGGCTTTGGGTATACTCTTCTCAGCAGCTTTTTTCAGCATTTCGCCCAGCAGTATACTGCCATAGCCCTTCCCACGCTCAGATGGCCTGATGCAATAACCTATATGCCCACCAATTTTCCTGAGGCTTGTGTTTAGATAATGCCTGAGTTTACCGTAACCCACAGGTCTGTCGTCCAAAATTAACCAATACCGTGTAGATGGGACATGCGGCACCGAAAGGTCAATCCCTCTGGCGGAGTTGATGTTTTTGAAGAGGAAATCCCTGAACTCAAGAGGCTGCAAATTGTAGCCATCATTCATGAAGCCATTCTCACCAGGCCCAATCTCTCTGAGCATATCGAGTATATCGCTCCCATCCTCAAGAGAGCACTCCCTTAATTCTATCTTCATTGATAAACCACCTTTCCGCTTGTCTACTACTGATATACTTATCGGACTTTTTATCATAATAATACACAATCGTGTAATTCATGATATTAGTCCACCTTTGTATAAATAGATCCGTCAATTATCTTTGCTGTTATACTTTGGGCTGTTATACTTTGGGCTGTTATACTTTAGGCTGTTATACTTTGGGCTGTTATACTTTAGGCTATTCTACATTAGGCTTTTGTACATCAGGTTTTTGAAAACTTATATTTACATAATCGCAAATTGGCTTATATCCGATTTTCATATAAATACTATTTGAAACTGGGTTGTTCAGGTCTGTAAACAAGCTGCAGGATTTATATCCACTTTCAAGCATGTGATCGCTCAATCCTACTACGCACGAAGATGCATAGCCCTTTCCCCTGAAATACGGCGGCGTGTATACCTCATTGACCACTGCACAATTCATTGTTTTTCTTCATAGACATGCATATCCATAGTTTTTTTCTTTTCTGCTTCAGGCTTAAAAATGCCCGAAAATCTAGTCGCCAGCGACTTCTCCGTGATAATGCCGGGAATAATCGTATCTATTCTCGACAATTCATTCACAAAATTGGCAAGTACCTCGTCATTGGGCACATTTCCGGTTTCATAAAGACATAGGTTGAACAGTGGAGTCATCATAGCTGTAAGTCTGATTGCCAATGCTCATTTTACCGCTTCCGTACAAATATAAAATACAGGCGGCTATTAACAAACCCATTTTTTACTTACTCTTTATGTTAATTTATACTTATCACACTATATATACAAGTGTTTCGATCTATTGTCTCAAAAATATTTTCCCAGTAAATCTACGGTAATAATTGCATTATAAATTAGCGTACGATACAATATAAATATCGTACTATTATCAGGCATATTCGTACGATATTTATATATAGCCGAATAAAGATACAGGAGGAATGTTCATGAAAAAGGAACCGGGAAATGCCATGTCTAATCTCATCACTGCTACAGAACTGAAGAAAAACCTGGGAAAATATCTTGATTACGTAAATGACAACAACGAAGTCGTTATCACAAAAAACGGAAAGAAGGCAATCCGACTGGCTCCCTATATTTCAGAAATTGAACGCTATTTTACTGTGAAAGAAAAGGCGCTTGATTATCTGTACGGCGGGAAAAAGGTCTCCTATGAAGAATTCATGGATATCAGTGAGAATAGCGATCTGCGTATGGAGTACATAAATGGTGAACTGATCATCATGAGTTCACCGGACACCAATCATCAGAACATATCCGGAAATTTACACATTATTTTAAGAAATTACCTGAAGGGCAAGACCTGCAAAGTCTTTTATTCCCCTTTTGATGTTCATTTATTCAAGAAAGATATTCAAACACCTGATGTTCTGCAGCCCGATCTGCTTATCGCCTGCGACCTGGAAAACAATATTAATGAGAAGGGACGATACATGGGTACTCCGACATTAGTGATAGAAATCTTGTCACGCAGCACCCGTTCAAGAGATATGGTAGACAAGCTGAATATTTATATGATGTCGGGCGTTAAGGAATTCTGGGTAGTCAACCCAAAGGATAAAACCGTTCTCGTTTATGGCTTCAAGGATAATGAAATTGATTCGTTTATCTCATATAAGAAGGAGGAAGTTGTCCAGTCCTGCTGGCTCGAACAACTTGAGGTTTCACTACTGGATGTTTTCGAAGCCTGATACAGTTGTTATCCTTCGGATCCAGCATTGCGACTGTGCTAACCGCCTGGACCAGTTCACTGTCCCTGCTTGCTTTATTATTGTGCTTATTTGCCTTCCACTACTCCCAGTCCTTCCATATCTCCGGTTGAAATCCAACCGTGGCTTTACGTCCATTACGAACAATTGGAGACCTGTATAGTTTGGGATTGTTGAATAGTACTTCAGCTGCGACATTGCCGACACCCAGATTCTGCATGTTCAAGGTCTTGTATTCCTTTGCCTCAGGATTGATCATATCCTTCAGACCCACAGCTGCCCTGACTGCATCGAATTCACCCTTGCTCAGGCCATATTTATGCATATCGATAGATTGATATTTGATTTTCCGTTCTTTAAAATAGCGCTCCGCTTTCTGTGTTTCAAAACATTTCTTTGCACCGAATAATTGTATGTTCATTAAAATTCACCTGTAGTATTTATAATTTTTCTCTGCTTATTCATCTATCTCCTCGAATCTGATTACGGACTTTCCGCCAACTTCCTTCCTGTCAAGAAACATTTCAAGCGGCCTGACCCAGATGCCTCGTTCACCGTAAAGTGCCTGATATACGACCATTTCCTCCAGCGTTTCGGAATGCTTTGCCACATGCAGCACCAAATATTCATTCCCTTTGAAGTGACGGTACTTCTTACCGATTCTGATTTCCCTTTCATTTGCACACATTGGTTCTGCCTCCAAATCCATGGTATATATTACTTTACTTACTCTAGTTTACATCACCCATATGATAATTCTACATATTTAAAACCGGTACTACCCCTTCATACTATTCAGTTCCCAGCGGACAAATTCGTGTAGGATACCCTTAACAGCAGGGCTCAGGTTCTCGGGTATTTCATTGAGATGAAACCATTTCAGTTCTGCTACTTCTACTTCGTCCGCAATCAAATCCCCTTCAAAATCCCTGCAGATATAAACCGTATCAACAACATATACTTCATCCCCATTTGGGTAGATGTAGTGCAGATCTGGTCCGGAAAATGTTCTGAAGAGTTTTAAGGATTTCGCCCTCAGACCAGTCTCCTCAAATAGTTCACGCTGTGCCGCTTCTTCAGTATGCTCTCCTAATTCAAGACAGCCTCCGTGGTATCCCCAGCAGCCATTGTCAGTACGTTTTTGCAGCAGTATCTGCTCATTACTGACCACTATGACACTTGCCCCGCAAATAAGCAGCGGCTTTGTCCCGATCATAGCCCTCATGGTTTTGACATAGCTATTCATTGTGCTTTACCATTCTTTCCAAAGTAATTCTTCGAATCAAAAGTTATACTATATTTATCATTCAACAAGCTTATGATAATTCTCCATTAATTCTATAAATTTGTCTTCATTACCGCCGATATCCGGATGGAATTTTTTGGCTAACTCGCGGAACTTTTTCTTTATTTCCTCTGATCCTGCATCCGCCGGCAAGCCCATCCAGTTAAGCAATTCCGGGTCATATAAATGGGAGCCTGTAATTCCGCATTCCGTGTAAAATTTATAATAAACTCGAAAGAAAAACTCATCTATTACATTTCGATACTCCTCTTTGCTCATGGACGCAATATCTTCCAGCGAATACTTAGCCTTTCCACGAACACCTCCCTCGACTCGAAAAAAGCTCTCCCATACAAGTACAGGATTTTGATGCTCTCCGTGATATCCGTTATAAGAGTTGACTGCATGAAATGCACCGCCAAAACGTATTTTGATCTCCAGCTTTTTAAGGCTCCTGATCTTTTTCTTTATCTCATCAAGCTGTTCGGAATGGCTGGACAGAATAATCCCCTCTTTCATACCACCAGTACTTGTTACAAAAAATGCAAAATTCTCGCACCGATTTTTTACAATCTGCCAAATTCATCATATTCCTAAAGTAAGGCTTTGCCAAGCTCCTCCACAGATTCAACAATCAAGGCTGCTCCGGCCTTTTCAAACTCCTCCCGACAGCCATAACCGTATAACACACCGATGCAGTCAATTCCTACCTCATTTGCACCAATGACATCATGTTCACGGTCACCAACCATGATGGCTTTACTTAAGTCGGTTATACCTGCTTTTTCAAGAGCATACTGAATAACTTCACTTTTTTTTGTTCTTGTACCGTCCAGTTCGCTTCCGCAGACTAATGTGAAATATTGAGCGATATTGAAGTGTTCAAGAATCCTGTCCGCAAATATCTTCGGTTTGGATGTAGCGACAATAAGCTCTCGTCCCGCCGCTGATAACCTTTGCAGCATACTATCAATCCCATCGTACAGCTCATTTTCAAATAGCCCCGTATCTTTGAAATATTCCCGATATTTTTCAATAGCTACTATCGCATCCACTTCGTTAAAAGCATGAAATTTCATGAACGAATCCTTTAGCGGAGGACCTATGAAACAACACAAATCATCAAGATCATCCGTCTTTATCCCGAAAGAATCAAGTGCATAAGCTACAGACTTCGTGATACCGGCTTTAGGATCAGTCAGCGTCCCGTCCAGATCGAACAGGATAACCTCTTTGGACTGTATTTCATGACTGGTCTGGCTTTGATTTCTATTCTGCATCTTCTCTTCTCCTGTAAATTAGTAATTACCCCGCAAGCTGCTCGTTTATTCTGAATTGCTTCTCATACAGCATTTCCTGTATGAATTCATCTGCATAGACTGCCCTGGCTGCAGCCGTGATTTCCTCATAATCTTAGATCAATTCTCCTTGCTGACTCATAAGCCCTCTTCAAAAATTCTTCCGCAGACTCCCTCCCCTTAAATCGGGAATACTCATTAGTCACCTCAAGTGCGACAGCGCCGGTATATCTGGTCGCCTTCAGCTTACGGCACAGAATACTCCAATCGATCGTCCCTTCTCCCGGAATCAGATGCAAATCCTGTGATTCATCATTGTCATGCAGATGCAGCGCCATCAGTCTGGATCCGTAGAGCGACAAAAAATCTACGTCTTTGGTCCGGCAGTGCTGATGACCTGAATCCAGACAGAATCCAAGCCTGTCTGAATGAATTTCAGTCAGGATAAATTTGAGGTATTCAGCTACCCGAAGGTTTTCCAATGCAATATTTACACATTTCTTTTCTGCCATTTCCACAAGCCTCTTCATCCTTTCAAGACCAATACGGGAAATGGCCGGCGGTTCCTCGCCTTCCGTCAGATGTAAAACAGCAGTCGGTATGTTTTGCTCGGCACATTCCTCAATACTGCGCAGGTAGACCTTCATCAGATCCTCTGCTTCCAGATTGTCCAGCCAAAGATTATTTGCCCTTTCAAAAGGCAGGTGCACATTTTCTATGCACAAGCCTTGTCTTCTGGCCATTCCCGTGTGCTGCTCCTTTGGCCCGTCAACATCAATAAACTCATCCCCCCACCAAATAAAGGTGGAGTCAAAGCCTGCAGCCTTGATCATCCTGAACCGTTCCTCCATTGGAATACTGAAACCGAACCACGAATATATACTGATACTTCTCATGTACATCCCCCTCCAACTTTATTCCAGTCATAATATTTTATCATAAATTTATTGTAATTAAATGGTTTTAATAAATACCTTCACAATTTATCCATGTACTTCTAAAATTTATACTTTTTGCAGGATACTAAAGAATTATGTCGAATAATATCAACAAATAACAATTATGAATATAATAGGGTGAGCTTCATGGTAATATTTAAAAACCAATTTATAAAAATAATAAAAAGAGAAGATGGTTTTTATCTTGAATCCTATGAGAAAGGGTTCACAATCAATGATTTCAACAAAGTACTCAATTTAAATCCTGATATTAGTATTACAAGTTTTACGGTCATAAGAAACGCATTGTTGAATGCTCCTCAATTACCTATTAAATTCGGAGAAATAAAAGATAAAATCATCATCGAAACTTCTAACAATGGCATGCTGGCATATTTAACCTTACTCATTGATGATTCGGAACGCTCGGAAAGTAATAGAAACAAACTTCTGAAAGAAATAATCGCCAAGCTTAAAGATAGCGGAGTTATTTTCGGAATCAAGACAGATGCGCTGTTTAAAGACCTTTTCGGAAAATCGCCGGTTCTGATAGCCGAAGGTATTCTGCCTGTAAACGGAGAAGACTCCATCATAAGAATGTTCGAATTGAAGGATCCTCGTCCGGAAATTAAGGACAATGGAAAAGTGGATTATTACGAGTTGAATCTGATCAACAAGGTCCTCGAGGGTGATTGGCTGGGTGACAGGACAGATCCGACTGATGGTGTTCCAGGCAAGACGGTGAAGGGTGAGATCGTAAAACCATTACCAGGAAAGCGCTATCCGCTTTTTTACGAAGCGAGTACGGTACAAGAGGTTTATAAGGATGGTGTAACAACGCTTTATTCAAAAATAAACGGTGCCGTTCATTACAATGGCGACAAAATAAATGTGTCGAATCATTTGGAAATAGCAAAGGATGTTGATTTCAATACCGGCAATATAGATTTTGACGGATTTCTGACTGTCAAGGGTGCAGTAACCGACAACTTTACCGTAGCTGCAAAAAATGATATAGAAATACTTGGACAGTTTGGGATCGGTAGTGTTAAAGAGGTTGTCAGCCGTCATGGGAATATAAGCATAAACGGTGGGATCGCCGGAAAAAGCAAAGCAATCGTACGGTCATCAAAAGACATTTATACCAAATACATCTCTGATGCTACCGTTATATGTGAAGGTATCGTCTACGTCGGTTATTACTGCATGAACAGCAATATTATTGCAAAGCAGCTGATTATTGAGTCCGGCAAAGGGCAGATCATTGGCGGAAGAGTGCATGTAGAGCAAAAAGTGTCAGTGGCTTCTATCGGAAACACGGGAGAAAAACGCACTCAGATTATTGTCACTGGCTTTAATAGAAAGGAACTGAAGGATCAACTTGAGAAATTGCAGTCATCAATTGAACGCGCAAAGGTTAAATTATCCAAAGCAAAGCAGCTGTTTTCGATATACTCCTATACGATTGAAACCGGTTCCAGACAATTTGAAGAGTATGAGGCGGCGAGAGACAATTATTTTTCTTTGAAGGATGAGGTTAAACTCCTGGAAAACGAATTAAAAACTTTACTTAAATGCTTTAAGGTGAAGGGTGAAGGTGAAATCAGCATCACGAAAAGAGTATACCCGAATACTGTCATAGAGATGAAAGGAAACATTAAGGAAATCAAAAAAGAGGCATTGGCTTCCTGCTTCTTTTTACAGGAAGGGTCGATCCGGGAGATTTGAATTCATTTATAATTATTGGGAGGATCGTTCATGGAATATAAAGCGATTTTGAATCAGGTTGAAGAACAAAAAAAGGAAAAAATCATATCCGGTAAAATGTTTCGGTATTCCGGGCTTATACTCGCGGTAGACTTCTTTTCACAGAAATTGAATTCCGATCAGATTCTTGAGGCAGCCTTCGATTTTATAAATGAACTCCTCACTCTTGAAACATCCTACGAATTTTCCTTCTCTGATAATTCATATAAACTTGGTCGGGTCAAGGGAGTAAACAAGGACCTGAAGGTAATTGATTCCAATGAAGCCCTCAAAAATCTGGCTGTTTTGCATGGCAGAATACTTATCGGTCAGGATGTCATTCTGAAGTATTTCAGTAAAGAGCTGCTTCATACATACAATCCTGAAATCATCATCCCTGTCATCGTTGACAGTGATCTTGAAGGCTTTATCCTGATCCCTCAAAGAACAACCGGCAAGTTTGACGACGATGATTTTATCATATGCGAAGTTCTGATGAAGCTTTTTAATAGTTCGATGGAAAATTACAAGAGGTATAATGAGCTTCACAGTATAAACATAAGTCTCGATGAAAAAATATTCAATCTGTTTGCCATAAACCAATCCTCAAAAGCTTTATTGAGTGAATTGGATCTGGATTCACTATACAGGTTGTCTATTGATGTTTTTTCAGAACTGACAACCAGCTCCACAACAGGCTTTATATTGTATGATGAAAAAATCGAAAGATATGCTTTGAAGTCATACAGGCTGATCTACGATAATAATAAAACAATTGCCCTGGAATTGGATCTCAGGAAATCAGCCGTCATCGAACCCAACCGTATTATCATCGATATGTCAAAGGAACAGGACAGAAATTATTTCAAAAACCTCTTCACAAATGGTATTGAAGCATTGAACGAGCTGGCACCCCAGTACCTCGTGCTTCTCAACAGAGACAGTGAGATCCTGGGCTTTGTAACCCTGGGTTCCTCTGTAACAGGTGCAGGTTACAAGCCGAGCGTCTTCGAACTGATTGAAAGTCTGGCCTCTTCAACATATATCTCCATCTCAAATGCGAAGCATTTCAAGCAGGTGAAGGAACAAAAGGTACTCCTGCAAAATAAACTTGACAGATTGATTTCACTGAACAATCTAACCAAGAATATAAACAGCTCCGGCAACATCAACACTTTGCTTGAAATAACATTAAGGACACTGAGAATATCCTTTTCAGCCGAAAAATGCCTTATTGCGCTTTATGATAAGGATAAAAAAAGATTTTGTATTGAAAATAGTTATGGTATCAATGGCAGCAAGAAATTCATTGAGACAAACAAGTACTGGAACAGACTGTTTAAAGGCAGGACAGCACTTGCCTTTGATACTCTTGAATTGAAGAACTACTTCGGCAGGGACGTGGCTAAGAGCTACAAAGGAATCTCGGCGGCGTTGATCGTACCTATTTATATTGACAAAACAGAAATCGAGCTGCTTGGTATAATAGCAGTTTTTGAATTCTTCAACAGTATTATAAGCGAAGAAGAAAACGTCCTCACGATGGAAACAATCGCCGGCCATATTGCACCCATATTGTATAACCTTAGAATAATCGAAGAACAGAATACCCTGCTGATACCTAACTATCCAACTGTTTTCAAAAATGATCTGAAAAAAGAAATCAGTCAGGCTAAGGAATACAATCTCGATCTATGTGTGATAAAGCTCTCCATTGCTGATGAGTTCAGTTTCAGCTATCCCGATATGGCAGGTTCATTGAAGCCGCACTTCCCGAAAGTATACCCATTTTCCTTCAATACTGTTTATGTGATCACAAATGAAAAGGTAAACGATAATGATATTGCCGGAAAAATAAGAGAAATAACAGGCATACAGGGATTGTCGGTAAAAACAGGCAAGTACGGTCAGGATTTCAATACCTACGACGAATTTATGGCTTGAATTTAAATACAAATAATTTACCTTTATCGGCAGTTAAAACCAAGGCCTCTTCAGACGGCCTTGGGCGTAAGCTTGGCAGATATCAGCCGCTTATAATCCTCCACACCTGTCCTGTCATTTATTTGGTACATCATCCACTTGCCCATTTTCATGTAATCTCCAGCCTGCCTGTATAGTTCAGCAGTTTTGCTGCTCAGCCCCGGTATAATATCTTCCATATGCGGTACAAGCTTGTAACTGATTACGAGAAACACTGAAAATGCATTTTCTTCAGGGTACAAAGTACCGAAAGACTGCCCACTTTTCTGGAACTTCACATTCCAACCAGGCTTTCCGGAACAAACGCTGTATGACAGCGATGGTTTAGCGCCATATGCCATTTCCATATACTGCATAAGCTCCAGCCATAATTCCCTTGCATCACCGTCTATGTAGTCTGCTATTTCCTCCATCGATGGCTTGTGATGCGGCGGAAAAATTTCCTTCCAGTGCATGTTCATCGCTCCTTTATCAAAATTCTATTCTATATATGCATTTCTTCAAATCGACACAACCATTCTGTCTGAATACGACGTCCTCATCCTCCAGCAGTTTTCTCTGGACTCCATCGCCGCCAAAGGCGTAAGACGGTGCGAGTCCGCCCTTGCTGTTCACGACCCTGTGCGCCGGGATATTGATATATTCAGGTGTATTGAACATAGCCTGTCCCACCCGCCTGGCACAATTGAGCGCTCCAAGCATGGCGGCAATCTGCCCGTAGGTCACGACTTTACCTGCCGGAATCCGCTCAACTATTTTATATACTTTGCTGAAAAAATCCGTTTGCTTCAAAGTAACCTATACCTCATTTTATAGTAAATTGGTTCGTTACTTTATCATATCAGAATTATTTGACATCTGTATGTCATATTACAAAAGGTTGATGATAATCTGCCCGTTATGTATGGCCATTTTAGGTTTGGTTCTTATCCCTTAACCTTTTTGGTTATAATACGAAAACACACAAGGAACACCGCACATATGACCGCAATAAATCCATACCCTCCAAAAATTTCATACCTTGAAGAAAAATATCCAAAGCCCAGACCGACAATTACAAGCACCGCCCTCAATCCTAAGGATTGAAACGAATCCAGCGTTGCGCGCATTGATGAATCAGATATTCTATGATGAAGATAACCTGAAACCAGTGGTTCAATGATCCCTGAAGATAAACCAATCAGCGAAATGACAGCCAGCCCTGTGTATCCCCTGAATATGGCCAGTGATAGGAATCCCGCAGTAAAAACCAAGAGAACTCCACTGAGCAGATTTCTATAACTGAATCGACTTTTCATCACAGATGCAAGCATATTACCGGGAAGCCGCAGTAATACAAGCACTGTAATAAAAACGCCGTAATATTCTACCCGTATTCCAAGTCTGCTTAGGTAAAGCTGCCAGAACTCATCAAGAAAGTTCATACAAGCACCTATGACCATCCCTGCCAGCAAAACGATACAGACACAAGGATTATCTTTAAAGAACATAAATGAAACTATGATATATTCTTTGATTGCTGTGGATTTCTCTGCTTTACTGGGTACCATTGGCTCAATTAATGAAAATGAGATGAATAGCGAAACCAACATGGCTCCAACGGACAGCCAATAGTTCGGTTCGAAGCCGAAGTATACAGCTATGATACTGCCATAAAGCGAGGCTATGATAACTGCAGCAAAGTCAACTACATTCAACCGCCCAACGCTCTTTTCAAATTGCTGCTCCATGCCTGCTGATACAAGAGAGTCAAAGAGTATGGCGTTTTCCGAGCCACTACACGCAGCACGACCGATACCAGCCAGAAATACTGCTGCTGCAAAGTGCCAGAATTCATTTGCAAAAATCAGAATCATAAATTCGCAGCAACCAAAAAAAGCATTCAACATCATCATTCTCTTGCGACCCCACTTATCAGCTATGATACCGGTAGGAATCTCAAGCAAAACCACGGTGATTGCATAAATAATTTCAGTGTATACCACCATCTGGATCGTCATGCCTCTCTGTTCCCAGAACAACCTCTCTATCACATATGCAGGAATAAGGTTGTGAAAGAATCGGATAGCGTAAAGCTTCCAGATATTCGACATGTAGTTCATAATAAAGCTCCTCTCAATTATTGACTGAAACAGGTTCAATCAAAACGAGGAGGTGCTCGTGAACTACAGCATACTAAAGGTTAGCAGGGCGGTCTCGCGAATTTCATATAGCTCTCCTTTAAATTTATAAGTTGATTTTACCATACTATAATTACATTTTCTATCTGAAATATCCAAACTTAATTCTTTGTTCACATTTTTAAAATTCTTATTGACTTTCCTGCTATGGGAAGGTTTATAGTGATCGCAGAAATGAATAATGTCACCCCGAAAATGCTTCGGCATTATGATGAGATCGGACTGCTGAAGCCATCAGTCATTGACAGCACTACAGGTTACCGGTCTATGATGCCGAACAATCCCATTATCTCAACTGGATTATTATCCTCAGAAATCTCGATTTTTCTCTTACCAGATAAAGTCTATGCTAAGCGGACCTGTCGGCGGCAAAAAAATGGTTCAGGATATGATGTTAAAACGTATTGAGATCACATCGTCAATGAATGAGTGGATGCAGAAGAAAATAGGAATTGATCATTTGATTGAAATTCCAGAAAGGGAGGGTTTTCAAATGGATAAACAGATAGATTTGCTAAACATTGGACAAGATAGTGTCCACGAAATCAAAAAAAATATGCCCAATATGGAAATGTTCCTTGAAACCACTTATGGAATAGCCGACCTTTGCTTCGAAACTGACAGCATTGCCGTCATTCGCTTCGATATCAGCCACTTCAAGCAGGTGAATGATGACTATGGATTTGATGTAGGCGACAGCGTTATTGTCGCCTGTTATAACATGATTAAAAGCAACTTGGAAAGACACTTCCCCAAATCTGCTCTTGGTCGCGCACACGGTGATGAATTCATCGTATTCGCGAAAGCCAGGTACATAGTAACAGAAAGAGCGGCACAGGCTATCATAAATGATATGAAAAACTTCGATTTTCCCAGCATCGGCTGTAATAGACAAATTGGCTGCTATATTGGCGGGTTGATCGGGCAGAGAAAAAATGTCGAAAGTATACGCTTAATGGTTGAGCAATCAATTGAAAGTATCAATGATGCAAGAAAACACGGTCAAAATTCGATATCTCTACAGGCATATGAAGCCTGATAGTTTGGAGAGGAGCTGGAATCAATGCATGCCAGCTCCTCTCCATATCTCGTGTGTTTCAAATTAAGGTTTTCTTGCTGAAGTAAATCTCTTCGAGAGTCGGCTCAATTTCCCTGTTCTGCATACGTTCGTACATAATTTACTTCTTCCACCTTTTCAAATTCGGAAACATCTCCAGCATTGCCTTCCTGGCAGTATCCTCGTCAGGAAAAGGTTCACCTTTTGACACAAACGGAATACAGGTTTCAACCATCTCTTCCATTGTCTGCTCTGATGTAAATGCTCCGTTCACAAAGCAGTACTGGCAATAATCTTCATTTTTACTTCCGTCGTCATTCGTCCCGAACAAATCCGCACCTTCCATAGGCATAGCACAGCTCTGGCACCACTTCATCTCAGTGTTCTCCATGATATTCAGCTCCTCTTCATAATTTACAAATATCATATCAAAGAGTATTTGACATCTGTGTGTCATATTGGGTAAATATTTTATCTACTGCAAATATATTATCTTATGATAATGTCTTCCCTCTTTGGTCCGTTTGAAATGTATTTTATCGGATATCCTAACGCTTTTTCAATAAATTCAACATATATCTTCGTGTTCCAGGGCAGGTCCTCATACCTGTGAATCTCCCTGATGTCACATTTCCACCCGTCCAACACCGTAAGTACAGGCTTCGCTCTGTTCAGAAGCGGTGTGACAGGAAACTCCCCGGTCACTTTCCCGTCAATCTCATAAGCAGTACAAACAGGAATTTCATCAAGATAACTCAGGACATCAACGAGAGAAAGCGCAACCTCCGTTGTACCCTGCAGCATGCAGCCATATCTAGTGGCAACAGCATCAAACCAGCCCATCCTGCGCGGCCTGCCGGTTGTTGCTCCATATTCGCCGCAATCGCCCCCCAGTTTTCTAAGGGTATCAGCTTCCTCACCAAATAACTCACTGACGAATGCCCCTGCTCCGACGCAGGAAGAGTATGCCTTTACAACAGTTATGATCTCTTTAATCTCATATGGAGGAATTCCGGCGCCGACAGCACCAAACCCGGCCAGTGGAGAGGACGATGTGGTGAATGGATAAATGCCGTTATCCGGATCTTTCAATGCGCCCAGCTGCCCCTCGAGCAATATCTTTTTCCCTTCTTTGACTGCTTTATTGAGAAACAGCGCGACATCGCACAACATCGGCCTTATACGTTCCCTATAACCTATACATTCACTGAATATCTCATTTTCATCGAGCGGCGGTGCATGATAAACAGCCTTGAGTAATTGATTTTTTATCTTGCAATTGACTCCGATTTTTGAACGCAAAATTTGTTCATCAAACAAGTCAGCCACTTGAATGCCAGTTTTTAGATATTTGTCGGAATAGAACGGTGCAATGCCTGATTTTGTTGAACCGAAGCCCTCCGCGCCAAGACGTTCCTCCTCGAGTTTGTCGAATAGAATATGATAGGGCATGACAAGCTGTGCTCTATCGGATATTTTGATATCAGGTGTGCATATCCCACGCGCTGTCAGGCTGTCAAGTTCTTTGAACAATTTAGGCAGATCCAGCGCCACTCCCTGCGCAATTACATTAGTTACTTCTTTTCTGAACACGCCTGAGGGCAACAAATGCAGTGCAAACTTCCCATATTCGTTGATGATCGTATGGCCTGCATTGGCTCCCCCCTGATATCTCACAACGATGTCTGACTGACCGGAAAGCAGATCGGTCATCTTTCCCTTGCCCTCATCTCCCCAGTTGCCTCCCACTATTGCTCTAACCATAATAATACCTCCTGTGTACCTATTGTTCAGCCGCATACTATCGGCTTCTACAAGATGATGGTATCACAGGAGGCTTTATAAATAAAATTGATATTAGTTATATAGTATATAATCTGTGGTTATGTCAAAAGTAATATTCAGCCTAGTTGAACATCGGGGCTTCAGATGGAGAATCCACTCCAATTGGAGACTCCACCCCATACGAAGTTTGTGAGAGAAGACAATTTAGAAATTGGAGTCATGCAACTTGATAAGGCGGCAGAAAATTCTCAGTCCTTTGACGACAACATAACATCAAGCAGCTTTTTCCCTGCCGGTGACATTGGCATCCTGTCCAGTGTAACAATGCATATCTCTCTTTCAGGAATTGGCGTCTCCAATTCTATCTGGAAAAGTGTTTCATCCGCAAGCTGCCTTTCCGCAAAATTAAGTACAACACAACCCACCCCAAGACCCCGGGCCGCAAACTGCACAATAAGTTCACTTGTTGCCAGTTCAAATTCAGGGATCAGCTTTATTCCTTTCTCATTCATAAACCTATCTACATGTTTTCGTGTACTTGTATTCTGTTCCAGATAAACAAGCGGATATTGTTCAAGCTCTGAAAGCTCGACTGTTCTGCCTTTCAACTCATCAAAGCGGCTTCCTGCCACAAATATATCGTTGATTTTGCACACCGGCGTCACACTCAAGCCTTTGCTTTCGGTTACCGGCGAGCTTACCGCTCCAAAGTCGATCCGTCCGGAACCGAGATATTCCAACGTATCCGGTGTCGGAGCATTCGTCACCTTTATCCTGATTCCGGGATATTGCCTGTTGAACTGCTCAAGGTAAGGCAGCAGGTAGAACTGCAAAGTCATATCACTGGCTCCGATTCGGATTTCGCCTGTTTCCAGCGCAAATAATTCCCTGTATTTGTTCTCACCCTGAATCAGATATTCGTAGCCCTGAGATACATAAGAATACAGAAGCTCGCCCTCGTTCGTCAGCCGCATGCCCTTTGGAGTTCTGTAAAACAGGCTTCCTCCAAGACAATTTTCAAGCTGCTTGATTGCCTGGCTTACCGCAGGCTGCGAAATATAAAGCTCAGCCGCTGCGAGTGTGATGCTGCCGAGCTTTGCGACATGATAGAATACCCTGTAATACTCGAAGTTCACCATATAACCACACCTTATTAATCATTTCGATAATATAACATGTGATTATAATATATCATTGAAAGAGCTATTGTTCAAGCTAGAGTTTCTCCTATGTTATTCCTGTACGTTTTGACAGGACATTTTTATGATGTTTATGTTCGGGTCCGTATATCTTTAATTAGGTTTTAGCCAGATTGAAAAGCGGTTGGTGAGCCTGATAAATACAAACAGCCAGCCAAGCCCAAAGATATAACCGCCCAGAACATCGCTCGGATAGTGGACTCCCAGATAAATCCGGCTTAACCCGATAGTGAAAATCAATAATCCCAATAATCCCGTAAATATGTATCTGGTCCAATGCTTAAAATATGTCAATATGAGATATATAAGATAGCCGAAAAAGCTGACAGCAGTCATGGCATGCCAGCTTGGAAAGCTGTAGCCTCCCACCTCGACAAGCTTCAATATGTCGGGTCTTGGGCGGTGAATAATGACCTTTATTATATTGTTGATCAGTGAAACTGCCGCAAGATTCAGCGCTATCATCATCCCCCATTTGAACGCTTTCCTATATCTCAATGTGACAATGAAAGCGATCAATGCGATGGGTGTCAGGATCCATCCGGAGCCTATGAAAGAAATAATTTTCATAAAGCTAATCAACCCTTCCGACATACAGCTTGATACAAGCTTGTACACACTGTTGTCGAAAGCCGGAAAAGAATCATAAAAAGTAGTCGCTGCCAGTATTTTAAAATAGACCATGTCTTGTCCTCTCTGCATGAATATAGCCTGTTCCGGGGCTGGTCGTTGACTGCGTCAACTGCTCGCCCATGCATCCGGGCAAGGAACAGGCTATACTGTCACAGAATATGAGTCGTACTATTCCATTACAACTGCTGTTCCCGAAGCCGTAACCATCAGCATATTATTTCCCTGTCCCAGTACTTCATAATCAAAATCAACGCCGATAACTGCATTGGCACCACACTGCTCCGCCCTGTTTGTCATCTCTGCAATAGCGTTTTCTCTTGCTCCTATCAGCTCTCCCTCATATGAGCCTGACCTCCCGCCAAAGAAATTCGTCAGACCGGCAGCAAAATCCTTTATAAAGTCTACTCCCGAAATAACTTCTCCAAAAACAATACCTTTGTACTCAATAATTTTTCTTCCTTCAACAGAAGGAGTTGTTGTTACTAGCATAATAATACCTCCATATTCTTTTATCAATATATACGAAAAAAATGAGCCTATTGTCGGCTCATTTTGATTTTTTAGGATTATTTTTGAAAAATCCCAGTGGTATTCGTTTTGTTTCTTCCAATTCCTGTGTCTTTTCCTTTATTGGATCCGAGTTAATGCCCTTATTCCTGTTCTTACCCAAAGCTTTCACCTTTCACTTTCCTTACAACCTTATACCTGCCCTATATTCAAATGTAATCAATAAACTAATATTCCCACCGAAAGCAAAAAAATACGGTTGTTTGGATTTCCTTCATAAATGACAGGTGATAAATTAATAAAATTACAAGGCTGTTCCTGATTTATTCGGAATGGTCTTTTCCTTCTACTCTATTCTTAAAATAAGAAACAATGATATCTCTTTTTTTATAATATATCACCAGGTATCTCTTATTAATTCCGTATCTGTCGTATCCGCCCGTTCCACGTTGATATATCGATAGTGCGGCATCACGGAGTTTTTTGTCCTTAAGTCCCTTTAGACGTTTATCAGCCAGAATCCAGCTATATATCGCCGTTCCCCAATTAATATTGACCGCGCCGTCCAATGGCTTATTGGCCGTTTTCAAAGTTGCTGCAAGATTCTTATGACGAGCGGTGCAGATTTGAAAGTAACCCTTATATTTCCCACTTGAACATTTCTCATAAAAATTGCTTTCCACAGAAATCAATGCCAGCATATCAATATATTCGATTCCACGTTTATTGCAATAATCCCACAGCAGTTTCTGATGCTCTTTTTTCATGGGTATTTGAGGCAGGTACCACAGGCTTTCATCATCCTTTGCAGGTTTGATTGTTCCTGGCATAGTCGCAACGGCGCCTGTTGTACAGATTGCAGTACCGCTGGTAGCGATTGCCGCACCTGTGACACTTATGGCAGTTCCTGTGGCAGCGATTGCTGAACCTGTGATGCTTACGGCAGTTCCTGTGGTGCCAATTGCCGCGCCTGTGACACTGACAGCGGTTCCGGTAGTGTTGAAAGCGCCTGTAGGAAGCGTGATATTAATAGCTGTATCTGTGGATATAACAGGTTTATTCAAAACGCCAGCCTGCAATTGTACCGATTCATCAGCTGCAAAAGACGGAGTGGCAAATAGACCCGTCATCATAAAACATATTGCTGTTATCAGGCCTGTAGTTCTTTTGCCAGACACCGGGTCGCCTCCTCCCATGTAATATTGCATATCCATTATATCAATATTAATGTATTTTGGGAAAGGTGCAAAAATACACTGTTTTCCAGTTAGTTTTTTACACACTACCTGAAGTCTATTATATCACCCGCTATTTGTCAACTGTTAGGCAATGTACTTCATCCATAAATGTTTTCAAGACGACACACAATATGTCAAACAGTTCATC
>WSSedL1CaDRAFT_10000413_pt1 | contig 30165 bp, 20 predicted proteins | sample WetSurSL1Cattail_FD_9464 | JGI IMG/M metagenome (IMG submission 9464)
GATCAGGATGTACAAGGATGGCAAAAGCAAAGCAAGAAATAATGCAATGGTATAATTAATTGTCTTTCTGGGAGCAATAACAGATGAAGTTATTTCCCTGGCAGGATTTAATACCTCATAATCCGGGAAATTGGATTCCCGTGCAATTTCGGCCTCTGCTCTTTTCTGTAGCAAAAAAGTATAAATAGCATCATTCAATTTAAATTTTCTTTCCATACCCACCAGGTTAATTTCAGTTTTTGGCAACTTGGATATCTCGCCAGAAAGTCTATCCAACCTGTAATTGATCTCATTAATGGAAAGATTGAGGGTATTTAGGTTGTTTTTTACATTTTCAAGTATTGCCTCTTTCTGCATTCTAATTTTGTTTTCAATTTGCGCTAAAAACAAATTTTTCTGACTATTACTATTTAAGATATTAGACCTTTCTGCATTCAATGCAAGCAAATCGGTAATAAGCTTGTTCATAATAGGATCTGAAACATTCATAGATGATGGTGGCACAACATCAGACACATTTCCATTTTTATTGAAGTAATCAATTACATAATTATAATATCTTTTTTGAACCTGCAAATTTGCCCGGTCAGATTCAATTTGCGACATCTGATCAAAAAGCCGCTGTCCCTGAAAAGTGAGGTCTGTTACCTGGTTTGCAGATCGGTAATCGCGCAATTTTGATTCTGAAGAAACCAGGGAATCAGAAATTTGTGATATTTGAGAATCGATAAATTGTATTGTACTAACCGATGTTTTATTCTTTTTTGTTAAATTATTATTCAAGTACAATTCAATGTATTTATTAAGAAAAGTGCTTATTTTATTTAGGTCTTCGCCTCTGAATTTAATATTAATAATAGACGCAAGCGTAGAAACAGGTTCAACTTTTATTCTGCTTAAATACACCATGGTTAAAAAATCCAAATGATATAGTTGAAAATAGCGTTTAATATTAGCGGGGGTCGACCGTGTAAAATTCTTTTTATTTACGGAAACTGTAAACCTGAACCTAGGGTTGCTAATGGTCTGATTAAATTTATATACCTCATTAAGACTATAATTTTGAACATTACTTTTTATTTCATTGTCAAGATAATTATAAAGCGAAACTTCTTTTTGCGATGCAGTAAGACGAAAAGTAGAGTCACTCAATATATTTACATAAAAATTTACGTCGATAGGTTGTATATGTGACTTATCGATAGCAATAATAAAGGGCGATTCTTCGTAAATCTCCTTTGTTGTTTTGATTAATCCATCTTTTTCCTGAAAATAACCGACTTCATAATTAAGGCTTGTTATGGCGGCAGAAACAAGTGAAAACGAAGTCAGCATATTTAATTCATTTTCTATGTTTTTATTATCCTGCAAATATTCAGCACCTTTAAATAACTCACTGGAATTAAGAATAGAAGGATGATTATTTTGAGTTAAAAGAATTGAGGCATTAACTTCATATACCGTTTTGGAATATTTGTTGGACACAAATGCAATGGCAATAAATAGAACAATGCAAATCAAGTAAAAAAGCCTGAAAGAGATTGCCTTTTTCAAAAATTCTTTGATCAAAGAGGTTGATGATACTCCTATTGTATCTTTCATAGAAATTTAATTTAATTCAAAAGTATATCCGTTGTTGTACCTATGTTATTTATTTTCATTAATATATTTGTTCAACCCGCTTCGGGGTTGCATTAAAATTTCGTGTATGTGTCCCCAATTTCATTGGGGGTTATTTATATTTAAGTCCTCCGGACTTACCCTGATAGGGTAAAATTTGAATAACCCCCGGTGCAGCCGGGGAGCTGTGACACTTAGATAAATAAACAACCCCGAAGTGGGTTGAATAGTCAAATCAGTTATTAACACGGATATTCATTTTAATTAATTCAAAAGCTTATAACCTAATATTGGCAAAGTATAATACAGCTATCAAGGTAGTCACCGTTGTTAGTACTGTTGTAAAAGGTAAATTCTGGTAACTCCAGGAAACTTGTCTTATTGGCTCTACTACAATCACATCGTTGGGTAAAACATAATACAAATCGGTGCCTGTAATTTTAGAATTCGACAAATCAAGAATATAATGAACTACTTTATTGTTCTCCTGCCTTATCAATACAACATCCCTGTGACTGCCAAAGCGAGTAAGTCCACCTGCAAGGGAAAGGGCTTCATATATATTAATTTTATCATCAGTGAAATTAAAAACTCCCTGGCGCTGCACTTCACCCATAACCGTTATTTTATTATCAATATATTTTACAATTACAGCTGTGTTAGGCATATAATCGCTTAATGATTTTTGAATTCTGTCGCTTGCCTGGGCAAGTGACAGCCCACCAACATTAATATTACCAGCAAATGGAAAATTAACATTTCCTTTTTCATCAACTAAAAAACTAATGGTATTCACCGATTGGTTGAATTGAGATTGTTCTGTAGAATTAAAGATTTGAGCAGTTTTTTCATCAGTGCTCAACACCCTGATATACAAATTATCAAAAGGACTAATCCGCTTCTGTTCTCGAGGATTTGCAACCGGTTCTTTAAGTTTTTCGAGATCATTGAAATACCTCACATGTTTATAAGGCACACAAGACACTAACATCAACAATAATACAAATAAGGCGACAGAAGGCCTACTAATAAAACTTTTTTGCATGATTATAACATTTTTTCAACTTATTAATTACCTGTCCTATACACAACCGTCCTAAGTGTTTTAAGAAGCAGGGTAAAATCTAACATGGGTGACCAATTGTCAATATAAGCAAGATCCAGCTTCATCCAATGCTCAAATTTGACATTATTACGATCAGGTATAACCTGCCATGAACAAGTTATGCCTGGTTTTACCGATAATCTTCTGAGCTGCCAGCTCTTATATTGCAATGTTTCGCTTTGTAAAGGAGGACGAGGTCCGATCAATGACATTTCTCCTTTTAAAACGTTGAATAATTGCGGTAATTCATCTAATCCTGTTCTGCGTAAAATTTTCCCGATTGAAGTAATGCGAGGATCGCCCTTAATTTTAAACACGGGACCATCCATTTCGTTCAGCGTTTCTAACTCTTTTTTGAGCGCTTCGGCATTTATAACCATTGTCCTGAATTTATATAAATAGAACTGGCGCCCCCTTAATCCCACCCTGGCCTGACGAAATAATACCGGTCCGGGGGAATTGATCTTTATAATTAATGAAATAACCAACATTAGTGGCGACAATAGAAGAATCATGATAAATGAAAAATAGATATCGGTAGTAGCTTTAAAGGCTAAACCAAAAGAATTGGTTGGTATATTAATAAATGTCAAAAAGGGAGTATTGCCAATTTTTGATTTACGACCATTCGTTAGAAAAAGAGGAGATGATTCGGTTCTTAATCTGAAAACTACACCTATTTCTTCACATGATCGTATATAATCCCGTACATTAGTAGAATTAACCTGATGTTTCATGTAAAGTACTTCGTCCACAATATCAATTTCGAGTAAATTTTTAAGGCTCATCACATATTTCTCGGGCAATATTTTGATTTCATGGCCAAATTTTGTCTGCAAGAGCTTAGAGTTGGAGAATATCATTAAAATCCTATAGCCCCATTCCTTTTTAGACAATAAATCGTTAATAAACATTTCTGAAGAACCATCAGCAATCAAAATCACATTCACATAATTATGACCACTTGCCCTGTACCACTTAAAAATTTTATATTCGATAATTCTTACGGAATACAGTATCAATAGTCCGTTAAGCGCAAACAAAACAATAAAGCTATGAGATATAACATTTAATTTAAAAACGTAATAGTATATATATAAGACTACTACATTCAAAACGGTAAATTGAACATACTCAAAAAACAATCGGCTATAACGACTTGTTCTTGGGATTTGGGCCAGATTGCATACATGCAACACAAGAATCCATCCTGGAACCATATAAACAAACAATAACAAGTATTGTATGTCCATTAAAAAGAAGGGGCTTCCGCTCGGATGTAAAAAATAAAAAGAAATCTGAAATATGATCATGAGCGAAAACAGATCGATGGCACCAAGAACGAAATTCAATAAGTTCTTTCTCTTGAGCAAATAGATAAACTCTCGCCTGATAAGGGGTTCAATAATTTTCATAGCTATAACAGTTTAGTTTCAATATCTAACATTTCTAAACAATGTTCGGTCTTGATTTAATGTCTATTAGTTTAATAAATGGTGTGCTTTCTCTTTTTGCATGTTTGGTTTTTTGTGAAATGAAATAAGTAAGTCCGTTAATTTCAGTGATCTCCTTAACAGAAAATCCATTATTTACTAATAACCGCTGGGTTTCTATTGAAGTTAAAGATTTCATTTTTTTGGGATTCATCATGTACTGAACTTTGGTAATTAAAGGTATCTGCGAAATAAACCGGTTATCAATCCAATGCATCATTAATAATAAATAAGCTATTTTGGAAGAATTAATTTGCAACACGCTGTTTTTTATTGTTTTATAATCAACAAAGCATCCTACAAAATTGCCTTTCATTGGCAACACCCTATTCATGGTTCGCAACGTATAATTAATCTGTTCTATTTGGTTTATCGGTTTAAGATTAATTACTGTTTTTACAAGTCTTAATTCTTCCGGACCATATAGATAGTGACGTTTCGAGGATAAGAGGATGAAATTTCTGCTTTCTAATAAATTAAAGCTTTCTAAATACCTCACAAAGTCTTCCCCTGCTTCATTCATTAAATCATTATATAGGGTATTCCTTAAGCCTTTATCAAAAGGTAACTCCCTTTGATTATGAGGTTTGAAGTCTGGAGTATTTGTGAATACAGCTGATTCAATAGTATTCAATTCCATACAACTAGTTTAGTTTAGTTCTACAAATGCTTATTAAATTGAAATTCTTCATTTCTTTTTACTTTAGTCTCTTCTAGTACAAAAGAAAATCAAAGTTTCAGCCAGTCGATTTAAGTTTCTGTTTTATTCATAACAGCTATGTTTTAATTTTGTTCAGGTAAAAAACACCTACACACATTATAAATACGGGAATTTGATAAACATCTAAAAATTCTTGACGAACGTCAAAAAAAGTGAGATGTAATTCTAAAATCAATAGTTTTTACATGGAAAGAGGTATCCTTTGTATTATCATATACACATGATTATACAGCGTTTAACAAAGCGAAAAAAATGATTAATTAAGTAAATTTTTCATTTACAATACTTTTTTATAAATTTCGATCGAAAAGAGAAAAAGGATAAGAGGTTGGAAATTGTCAAAGCTTTAATAATGAGCGAATAATTTTACTACCTAATCTATGAGAACTCCAGTGGCTCAAAATTTTATTCCTTTGCAGGTTGCAAATGATAGTGCTATTTTATCTGTATTATCCTTACCTGCATTGGTGTTTGAATTTTCGACGTTAAGGGTAATTGAAAGTAATGGCTATTTTCATCAGGAAAATGACATGCCTTTTATTGAACTCCTTACAAAATATGATTATGCATTTTTGAATGGCTCAGATATTCAGCAAATGTTACAGTGCCTGACATCCGGTAAAAACTATACGGTAAATAAAATTTCTGATGAACATAACGAAATTAGCACGTATGAAGTTAATGTTGCCCTATTACCTGATCATCAAAGTGCGTTCCTTTATATAAATTTGTTATCCAGACATGTATCAGACCCCAATTCTGAACAAAAAATCAAGGAACAATCCGACTTTTTAAAGGAGCTTATCTCTAGTATTCGCGAAGGAATAGGCCTAATTAATGAAGACAATAACATCACCTTTTGTAACCAATCATTCGGAAAAATTTTTGGAATTAGCGAGCTTAATCTGGTTGGTGAAAACTTTCTCAATATAATCGGATATGATAATCGATTAAAAGCAGAGAAGGAATTGAATAATCGGCAAAAATCTGAAGGTTCTTTCGAACTAAAAGTGATGGTCGGCAATTTGGAGAAAACTATTGAAATATATGCTAACCCGAGGTTTAATCAGAGTGCCTATATCGGATCGTTTCTAACTTTAATAGACATCACCGATCATGTACAAATGGAACAGGATTTGATTAAAGCCAGAGATAAAGCACAAGAAGCAGATCATCTGAAAACAACTTTTTTAACCAATATGTCGCATGAAATCAGAACTCCCATGAATAGTATTCTGGGGTTTTCATCGATGTTACAACTTAAGGGTATTTCCCGTCAAAAACGCGATCAATATCTCGACATTATCATTTCGCGTGGCAAACATTTGATGGAAATTATTAATGATATACTTGATATTACCAAGCTGGACGAGGACCAAGTTCAAATTACACCTGTACAATGTAATTTGAATGACATTGTTAGGGAGCTATACCGCACTTTTGACAATAATTTAAGAAAAAGCAAAAAACCGGTAAAACTGATCATGCATTCTTATCTCCCGGATGAACGGTCGTCAATTCTAACAGATGGCTTTCACCTGCAGCAAATCATTGCCAATCTGCTCAATAATTCTGAAAAATTTACAGAAGAAGGCTTTATTGAATTTGGATATCTCATTGAAAATGAAGACACTTTATTATTCTATATTAGAGATACAGGCATAGGTGTAACTTCAGAATTGCAGGAGGTAATTTTCGAACGCTTTCGACAAGCTGATAATTCATTTACAAGAATATATGGGGGTATGGGGTTGGGACTTTCTATTTGCAAAGGTCTTGTCACACTCATGGGGGGACGTATCTGGTTGGAATCGGACGGAAAATCTGGTTCAACATTCTATTTTACAGTACCTTATCATTCATTTTATAATGATACTGAAACACTGGACGAAAAGCCAGTCGATGATACAACCAAATGGGCTAAAAAAAATATTCTGATTGTGGAAGATGATCCTTCAAGTTATGAATACCTTAACGAGGTATTATCTTCTGCAGGATGTACCGTTCTCCATGCTGCTAATGGACATAATGCCTTAAAACTTTTCAATGAATCAAAATCCATAGATCTGATTCTTCTTGATATTCAATTACCTGAAACTAATGGATATGAGATTGCTCAATCCATCAGAAAAACCAACAAGGCTATTCCCATCATTGCACAAACAGCCCACGCATTACCAGAGGATCGGAAAAAATGTTTAGAATCAGGATGCAATGACTACATTACCAAACCAATACAATACAATATGCTGATCAATATGTTGAAAACATATCTTTCCTAATCGGTAATCGCCATTGCATTTATTTTTTCAAGATCTTCAGGAGTGTCCACCGAAATGCTCTCGAAGTCGGTTTTTTCAACGATAATGCAATATCCATTTTCCAGCCACCGCAATTGCTCAAGCGACTCTGCCAGTTCAAGTGAAGATGGCTGTATACCTGTAAGTTCCTTTAATATCCCAGTCTGGTAAGCGTAAATTCCAATATGTTTATAATATTGATGTTTACTGGCCCAGGTTATAACGTCCTGATTACGAAGAAATGGTATTGCCGACCTGCTAAAGTATAAAGCCTGATTATCTTTATTTATTGTAACCTTAACATGATTCGAATTGAAAATATCATCGTTTTTATGAAAAGGTTTGACCAATGTTGCGATTTGTGTTTTTGGGTTATTAAAACAACTGATTAATTTTTCAAGTTGCCCTGGTTGTATAAAAGGTTCATCACCCTGAATATTGATCACTACATCAAAATCCTTATTTAATTGCTTCTGGAAAATTTCTATTGCTTCTGCGCACCGGTCAGTACCACTTTGGTGGTTTTGAGAAGTCATGATTACCCTTCCCCCGAATCGCTTTACTTCTTCCTCGATCCTCAAATCGTCAGTTGCAACACAAACATAATCAAGCACTTTTGAAGATTGTTCATAAACCCTCTGAATCATGGTTCTGCCGTGGATTATCGCTAAAGGTTTACCCGGAAATCTTGTGGAGGCAAAACGCGCCGGAATAATTCCTGCAAATGTTAACATATCTTTCAATTTAAAACAAGTTTATAAAAATAATATCATAGATTGTAAATGGTAAAGTGCTCTTTAACAATACTTAATTAAGTGTCCCCTACCTGGTTCAAATGTAAAGATTTTTTATAATTATCAATAAGGTATAAATTTTGTAATTTTGTCAGTCTTATCATTGTATTTTTGTCATACAATTTTTAGATCAAATATTGGTTAATATTAGGATTAGTAATATATAATGGAATTACAGACTGTAAAACAACGATTTGGGATTATAGGAAACGCTTTGGGTTTAAACCGCGCAATTGATATCGCTATTCAGGTTGCCCCGACTGATTTATCGGTGCTGATTACTGGTGAAAGTGGCGTTGGTAAGGAAGTATTTCCTCAAATCATACATCAGTATAGCGCCCGTAAGCATGGAAGTTACATAGCGGTTAACTGTGGCGCCATTCCTGAAGGAACTATTGATTCGGAATTATTCGGACATGAAAAGGGTTCGTTCACAGGCGCCTCTGAAAGCCGAAAGGGATATTTCGAGGTAGCAAGTGGTGGAACTATTTTTCTTGATGAGATTGCCGACCTCCCTCTGGCAACACAGGTTCGCCTTCTTAGAGTACTCGAAACAGGAGAGTTTATAAGGGTTGGATCTTCAAAAGTTCAAAAAACCGATGTAAGAGTGATTGCTGCAACTAATATAAACATTGATAAGGCTATTCAATCCGGAAAGTTTCGCGAAGATTTATATTATCGCTTAAATACTGTTCCTATATTCATTCAGCCTTTGCGTGACAGAGCCGATGATATCAACCTGCTTTTCAAAAAATTCTCTGTCGATTTTGCTGAAAAATACCGCATGCCGCCAATTATGCTTGACGAAGCATCTCAAAATATGTTATATGCATATGAATGGCCGGGCAATATTCGGCAATTAAAGAATATTGCGGAACAAATTTCTGTCATCGAAACGATTCGAGCGATAACTGCCGAAACGCTCCGGAAATATTTGCCCGATTTTACTTCTGTTAAACTCCCTGCAATCCTCAGCCACGAAGATCAAAAAACATTTGCCTCAGAACGTGAAATTCTTTACAAGATATTGTTTGACTTAAAGAATGACATGAACGACATGAAAAAACTCGTTCTGGATCTTATTAAAAGAGATGGTAATGGCTCAGAAGTCCATGAGGATAATGCAGCCATTATTGAAAAGTTATATGGACGTGTTAACCCAATTGTAACTACAAATACATCGAAGACCATTGAAATAAAACATGCTGACCATAACACTATCCAGGATACCGAGGAAGTTTATGAAGAGTCTTTATTACTTACAGATAAAGAGATTGAACTTATAAAAAAGGCCCTCGAAAAACATGGCGGAAAACGAAAATATGCTGCCAATGAACTGGGAATTTCGGAACGAACTTTGTATCGAAAGATTAAAGAGTATAATTTAGAGTGATTTTATTTTTATTTAATTTTCAATGAAAAATATTGTATTTCAACGCTTAATAGTATTCACTTCAATTGCATTAGTGTCACTTACATTTTATGGATGCACCATTGGGAAACCGGGTAAATGGTCTGTAGGATATAAACTCAGCGGTGCGGTTGTCCCCGCGGGATGCGTTACCGCTTCGGTTCAGTATTTTCAAAACCAGGCTTTACAGGTTTATCCTGTTTTGGCAACGAAACTTACAGAGACGCTCAAGGATAAAATCTTGTCGGGTACCAATTTAAAAATTGTAAACGGTCCGGCAGATGTTAATTTCGAAGGTTTCATTGAATCGTATATTACTACCCAGCCAATGGCAGCCCAGGGGGGAGATAATGCTGCTGCTGCCCTTAACAGGTATTCCATTACAATAAAAGTAAAGTACAATTGCTCAAAAGATCAACAATACGATTTTGATTTCACTTCCTTTACCCGATACGTCGATTATGCTTCAAATCTAAGCCCTGAATCAGCAGAACAAAACAACGTCGATGATTTGGTCACAAAATTGATAGATGATGTATTTACCAAAGCATTTACCAACTGGTAACAAAGCTCAATTATGGATAAAAACAGACTGATTACATTAATTCAAAATCCTGCCGAAACGAACCCGGCAGACACACAGGAATTAACCGAAATGGTTCGGGCTTTTCCGTTTTTCCAAACCGCACACCTATTGTTACTATACAATTTAAAAAAGGTTAATGGTGATTTGTTTGAATCTCAATTAAGAGAATCGGCAATTTTTGCAGGAGACCGAAAAGTATTGTTCAATTTCCTTCATGCCATTCCGGAAACCCTTCCTGATAAGGAACAAAAGCCTGAGGTAATTTTAGAAAATGAGGCTGTTGAGACTAGGCTTGAAACTAATGTTGAGCCTAAACCTGAAGAAAATGCAATAGTTACAAACGTTGAAACAGAACCCCAAATTGAAGAAAAATTTGGCTGCCAGGACGATTTATTGGAATTTGACGATTCCACTGAACAACCCAATAAGGATGCTTTAAATGACAGCGATGAACCTACTGTAACCTCCGTAAATTATACAGATACGGAAAATGACAAAATGAACACTCCGCAACAGTCGGATCTGATCGAAAAATTTATTGAAGAGAATCCTGTTTTTAAGCCGACCAGGATTGAAATGGAAAAACATGAAGATATTTCGCAGGGGAGTGTTATCGAAACCGATGACCTTGCAACTGAAACTCTGGCATTGATTTACACCGATCAGAAACTTTTTGAAAAGGCTATTTCAGTTTATGAAAAATTAATTTTGAAATTTCCCGAAAAAAGCGTTTACTTTGCCAGTCAAATTGATGAACTTAGAAAGAGTATTTACTAACTATAAATAAGACATTTATGTATTTCTTTTTTTCCATTTTAATTGTAATTGTTTGTATCCTCCTCGTTCTGATTGTACTTGTTCAGAATTCGAAAGGTGGTGGATTATCAGCTAATTTTTCATCATCCAATCAATTCATGGGTGTACGTAAAACGGCCGACTTCCTTGAAAAAGCAACCTGGACATTGGCAGCATGCCTTTTATTGTTTTGCCTGTTAGCAACAATTTCACTTCCACGCGAATCAACCACTCGTAGATCAGCGATTGAAGAGCAAGTGCGAAATTCATTTGATCCTAACGCAGTGCCTAATTTTAATACAGCTACTCCAAGTAAAGCAACTCCGGGTAAAGCAACTCCTGCTCCTGCTCCTGGTAAACCAAACTCAGGCAATAAAATAACTTTGCCTAAGCCAAAATAACTTAATACGGTAGAAATAATTTCACTATAGGTGTCAGTATGTCATTCATACTGACATTTTTTTTCTTCCGAATGAACCTCGTAATTTTTTGATGCATAAGGAATAATCAAAGCATTTGATACAAGTATCAGCCAACATCATTATGGCAAGTATGCTATTATGTCGTATTTTATGCCCTGGAATGGCTTTATAGACGTTTGGCACAAAATATGAGAAGAACACCAACAGAATTAATTTGAATGTTTAACCTTTAAATAATAAAAATATGGCAGAAGTAAAAATTAAGCCTTTAGCCGACCGAGTTCTTATTGAGCCGAAACAGGCCGAAGAAAAAACGGCAAGTGGAATTATCATTCCTGACACAGCTAAAGAAAAACCACAAAAAGGAACTGTTGTTGCAGTAGGCCCCGGCACCAAAGATGAAAAAATGGAAGTTAAGGTTGGCGATGTAGTTCTATATGGTAAATACGCCGGAACCGAAATTAATGTTGACGGAAAAGACTATCTTATGATGCGTCAGTCTGATATCCTGGCTGTTGTTTAATAACTAACAAAAAATAAACTAGAAAACTATGGCAAAAGAAATTAAATTTAATATCGAAGCCCGCGATTTGTTAAAGAGGGGCGTTGACCAGCTTGCTAACGCTGTAAAAGTTACACTCGGCCCAAAAGGGCGTAATGTCGTAATAGACAAAAAATTTGGTGCACCTCAAATTTCTAAAGATGGTGTTACCGTTGCTAAGGAAATCGAACTTTCAAATAAATTCGAAAATCTGGGCGCTCAAATGGTAAAAGAAGTTGCTTCAAAAACCAACGATGATGCTGGTGATGGAACAACAACTGCTACGGTTCTCGCTCAATCACTTGTTCAAGTCGGTTTAAAGAATGTAACAGCTGGTGCAAACCCAATGGATCTGAAAAGAGGCATTGACAAGGCAGTTATTAAGGTAATCGAATACCTGAAATCGCAATCAAAAGAAATTGGTGACGATTTGAAAAAAATAGAACAGGTTGCCAGTATTTCTGCCAATAATGATGGCGAAATTGGTAAACTGATTGCTCAAGCTATGGGCAAAGTGAAAAAAGAAGGTGTAATCACAGTTGAAGAGTCAAAAGGTACTGATACTTATGTAGAAGTTGTTGAAGGCATGCAATTCGATCGTGGATACCTTTCAGCCTATTTTGTTACTGATACTGAAAAAATGGAATGTGTTGTTGAAAGTCCATATATTCTTATTTATGACAAGAAAATTTCAACAATGAAAGATCTCCTTCCGATACTGGAAGCAACATTACAAACTGGTAAGCCTTTATTAATTATTGCCGAAGATATTGATGGAGAAGCACTCGCAACCCTCGTAGTTAACAAACTCAGAGGTTCACTTCGTATTGCTGCTGTAAAAGCTCCTGGTTTTGGTGATCGTCGTAAAGAAATGCTTGAAGATATCGCAATTCTTACAGGTGGTACCGTAATTTCCGAAGAAAAAGGTCTGAAACTCGAAGGTGCTACAGTAAGTATGCTGGGAACAGCTGAAAAAATAAGCATTAACAAGGATAACACAACCATTGTTAAAGGTGCTGGCGATAAGAAACAGATTGATGCTCGTGTTGCTCAAATTCGTGCCCAAATCGAAAATACTACTTCTGACTATGATCGTGAAAAATTGCAGGAACGCTTAGCTAAATTAGCTGGTGGTGTTGCAGTACTTTACATTGGTGCAGCTACTGAAGTAGAAATGAAAGAAAAGAAAGATCGCGTTAATGATGCTCTCAGCGCAACCAGGGCTGCTGTTGAAGAAGGAATAATTGCTGGTGGTGGCATTGGCTACATCAGAGCTATGTCTGTTCTCGATGGTTTAAAAGGTGATAACGAAGACGAAACAACTGGTATCGCTATCGTTCGCCGTTCACTGGAGGAACCGCTTCGTCAAATCGTTGAAAATGCGGGTTTAGACGGTGCTGTTGTTGCTCAAAAAGTAAAAGAAGGTAAAGATGACTATGGATACAATGCACGTACCGATGTTTATGAAAACCTTTTTGCTGCCGGTGTTATCGACCCAACCAAGGTTGCTCGTGTAGCTCTTGAAAATGCGGCTTCTATTGCAGGTATGTTACTTACAACAGAATGTGTTCTTGCTGAAAAGGAAGACGATAAAGCTCCTATGATGCCTAACCCAGGAATGGGCGGAGGTATGGGTGGAATGATGTAATTTCTGATACAACTTATATTCTCAAAAACCCCTCACCATCTGATTGGTGAGGGGTTTTTAATTTAGTCGCAGCACGACGAAAGTATGGTAGAAGACGATAATCTCCACTTTTTTTAGTTCCGGAGGAACGACAGTATTGTAGTTAAAACTCTTACATAAAAATTGTCCAATTCCGTTTTTTTATTTTTATCTGCCAACCGCTTAATCATCTTTGGTACGGTTCATGCATGAATAAATTTGTGCATCACAAATATTACTTTAACCATGGATTATAAAGTACTTCAGGAAAAATATACCCGTTGCTGCCATCTTGTCATAACAAAACAATTGCATGAAGTATTTATCGTGCTAAAGGAATTGGTGACTCAAAGCAAAAATGGTGATTTATCAGTTCAATTTGAACATTGTCAGGATACCTACCGGAATATTCTCAAATATTCTTTTGGAGAAGTAGAAGATCCTGAAAAAAAGACTATTTATTATCATCTTTTGAGATCGGTAATAGAACTGGCAGATGAGACCAGAGAATCCATTATTGCTTTGGATCAACTGTTAAACTATAGCAAAATCAAACAAAATCCAGTTAACAACCTGTCAATCAATCCTAAAGAAGTTAAACCTTTCATTGAAACGCTCTTCTGGAAACTACCCGATAGCGATTCCGTCGTAGGCAACAAAGTCAATTCACAAAGGGAATTGCAGGAACGGCATGGGAAAATAATCCATTTATTTAAACTCTTATGGCTTACTGACAAGTATCGGGATGCTGAAATAGAACTAGCCACAATGGCAATCGAATCAAAAACACTACCCTGGTGGGATCAATGTTTAGTGATATCTGCCATTACATTAAGCCTACAAAGATTTTTTGATGAAACAAAATTAAACTTGCTGATCGAAGCATACAAACGAGCCGGAGACCAAGTATGGCAAAGAGCCCTGGTTGGTCTGCTCATTGCTCTTTATCAATACCAGAAAAGATTATTCCTATATCCAAAAATTAAAGATTCGCTGGAACAACTGACTGTTACACATAATATTGAAAAACAATCGGAGGCAATTATCCTACAATTTATCAAATCCCGCGATACTGAAAAGATAGCGAAACAATTTCGTGAGGAAATTGTACCTGAAATGACTCGCATTCAACCAAGGATATATGATAAACTGGACATGAAAAACCTCATACAGGATCCTCTTTCGGAAGACAAAAACCCTGACTGGGAAAATGTTTTCAATGATTCACCGGACCTTGTCAATAAACTGGAGGAATTATCAAAATTACAGATGGAGGGATCGGATGTTTTAATGGGTACCTTTTCCATGCTAAAACAATTCGATTTTTTTGATGAAATAAGTAACTGGTTCCTGCCTTTCCATAAGGATAATCATGCGTTGCTGGAAGCTCTGAAAGATGACTCAGGTGACTTCGACGCCTCCAGTTTTGCCCAAAATATGGAAAAATCCTCAGTATTGTGCAATTCAGACAAGTATTCGTTCTGTCTGAATGTTAACCGAATGCCTACCCGTGAACGTTCTATGATGGCATCAATGTTTGATATGGAAACAAAAGCAATGGAAGAACTTGCCCACGATGATGATATCCTTAATAAGCCTACCCGTGAGCGAGTAATCATTACCCAATACATCCAGGATTTATACCGCTTCAACAAAATTTATGAGCATAGACAGGAGTTTTTTGATATTTTTTCTACCTGGACAGATTTTCAGAATACCGAATTTTTCAAATGGATTATCAAAGATGAATCAAAAGTGAGAAATATTGGTGAATTCTTTTTTGAAAAAGAATATTACCAGGATGCTATTGAAGTGTTTTTACAAACCGACACCCTTCATGAAAACTTCGAATTATGGCAAAAAATCGCTTATAGCTATCAGCAATTGAAAAACTACCCGAAAGCCCTTGAATATTATTTGCGTGCCGATCTCACGGATATCAAAAAATCGTGGAATTTTAAGAAAATCGCACTTTGCTATAGGCGCTTGGGCGATTATCAAAAAGCGCTTGAATATTACGCTGAGGCAGAAAAGATGGAGCCCGACAACTTAAACTTACAGGCAAACCTGGCTCACACTTATTTTGACATGAAAGATTATGAAAATGCCTTGAAAGTGTATTTTAAAGTGGAATACCTTGCTCCCGACAACTATAAAATAAGACGACCCATTGCTTGGTGCTCCTTCATGCTTAACAAACTGGACACTGCAAAGAAATATTTTGAAAAAATTCTGGATGCTGAGGAAAACCATAACGACTTACTCAACCTGGGACATATCGAATGGTGTTTGGGTAATAAACAAAATGCTATAGAACGCTACCAGCAGTGTATACAAAAGTCAACTTACAATTTTGACTGGTTTTCAGATGAATTTATGGCCGATAGCGAAATCCTTATCCGCTTTGGCATCGATCCTTTAAATATACCGCTGATGCTCGATTATCTGAAAACATTTATGAAAATGGATTAGATTAATACACCTTTAAAGCTCAGCTAATAAAATAATTGCCTCCGGCCAACAACTTTTATAAATAAAATGTACCTTAGTAAGTACATAATGTAAAAATACTTCCAGCATGACATATCAAATCTTTAATAGAAAATTGACAGGTATATTTATTATACTTAATTTTCTTGTGGGATGCAATATGCATAAAAACCAATCAAACAATAAGTTACACGCAACTACAAACAAACAAATACAATTAAACTGGATTGGCAATTGGAAAGACCGTGAAAGCAAAAAAAAGTTACTGTTAAATGCAGTGAGAGAATTTGAACTTTTAAACCAGGATATTAATGTAAATCTGAAGTTTCAGGAAGATGTATGTAATTGCAGCAATTATAAAAAGGCTATTAATGACACAATTGAGCAAATGATTATGTCAGGGAAAATAAACTGGGATATTGTTATTTTGACTCAAGGCATGTATGCTGATATTGGTAATGATTTTAAAGACCCTGAATGGGGAAAAAAGCATTTGGTAAACTTTGAAGAATTTGATTGGTTTCGCGAGGCCCATAAATCTTTTATTTTTGAAGTTCCACAATATAGAAAGGACCTGCATGGGATATTTGCCGGGCCATTAATAGAAGGCCGTTATTACAGCTTGTGGTACAATAACAATCTTGCTAAAAAAATAGGTATAGAGATTAAATCGATCGGAATGACTTTTGAGGACTTCAAAGGATATGTAAAAAAAGCGTTTGAATACAATCAATCACGTAGCGAAAAAATTCAGATATTTCACGATAATAGCAATTACTCACCAATTCCTGATCTTTTTAATTCTTTGGTTTTATCCGCTTTGGAATCTGCCGATACCTCATCGATAAATATTTCAAAAAGTTTGAACGCTTTAAAAAAAGCGCTTAAAGCTTGTGAATCACTTGCTGTTTTTAACCCTTTTAGTAATCCGGAACTAATACATGACTCTAAATCAGACCCCATGTTGGATGAAAAGACACTTTTTAGTGTTACTCTTTCTTCAACATATAATATGTGGGAAAACGTCGATAAAATTAAAGCTCAAAACATGTTGCCTGCCGAATTACCTGTATTCGAAAAACCTAGCATGATTCTTCATGGTTCTTTTCAATCCTTATGGGCTGTACTTAAAAATTCTCCCCACCGTATTGAGGCAATTAAATTCATTCAATATATGTGTTCTAACGATATAGCCGAAAAGTGGATTAGCTCAACTAAAAATCCTTCCGGATTGAATGCAAAAATTAATGCATCAGATTTAGCACAGGATGAAATTGGAAAATTCAACGCAGCTATAGAAAAAAAATACGGAAACAATATCAGCAATTTCAATATAGTAAAAATACTTTTCGGACCTAAAGCTTCATTTACCATTGATGCAACTCCTGTGGTGAAAGGAACTTTAACTGCTGACGAGTATTACAATCAAATTGTTAAACAAATAAAGAAGAGATGAAACAAACTAATCTGAGTTTCAAAATCGGATCCCTGATTATACTTACTGAAATCATCACGCTGGCGGCACTTGGTTTTTTTTATACCAACCATTTTGCACGGGAACTCAACTTGCGTTTCGTTAATCAACTTAAATCACCAGGTATATTTATGTCGAAAGGCCAATTACGTTATGAGACGGCAACTGATAGAGCAACAATTCAAAAAATGACTGGCGATTCCCTTATTGACTGTATGGTAATAGGGGCCAACCATAAGATTTATTATTCACTTAATAGCGATTATACTGATAGGCCACTAGAAGACATTAAGGCTATCCATCATTTTGAAGAATTTAACAAGACTTTGAATGATGCTGTTTTTGCGAATATTAAAGAGCATGGTTCCTCCAATATGATTTGCTTATCACCCTTATTTTTCAGCGATGGCAAGTTTTTAGGTTACTTGTACATTAATTCGCAAACAAAACAATTACAGAAGGCTAAATTCAATTTGATGATTAACTTTCTTTTGGGTTGTCTATTATGTGTAATCATCTCTTCTGTGGTGATTATTTATCTTTTTAACCGTCACATCACCCATAAAATTAAGGAATTACTTGAAATGCTGTTTGCCCTTGAAAAAGGTGACATGACTTATAAACTGAAAAGTATATTTGTTGATGACGAGATTGGTAAAATAGCAGATGGTGTTAACAGTGTAAGAAATAAATTTATTGAGGTTATAAAAAACATAAACAACGATGCCAAACAGCTATCACAGACCAGTTTCGAATTAAACAGCAGTTCACAAAAAATGGCAGAGGACTCCAATGGATTGGCATCAATTTCTGAAGAGGTTGCCTCATCCATGGAAGAGATGACATCCACCATAGAACAAAATGCCTCTAATGCTGAGCAAACGGAAAAACTAGCCTTAAAAACGTCTCAGGAAATCGGTAAAGTGGGTGATTTATCCATTGAAAGCCTGACCCGTATTAAAAATATCTCTCAGAAAATTACCATTATCAACGACATTGCATTCCAGACCAACATTCTGGCCTTAAATGCAGCTGTTGAAGCAGCTCGTGCCGGAGAATCAGGTAAAGGATTCGCAGTAGTAGCCTCAGAAGTCAAAAAACTGGCTGAACGAAGTCGCGAAGCTGCTGATGAAATTAACATACTTTCTCATGATTGCGTAAAAATTACCGAAAAGGCTGTGGAAAGCATTAATGATCTAACGCCTGAAATTAAAAAAACGACACAACTGGTAAAAGAAATCTCTTCCTCAAGCATGGAGCAACATTCAGGATCCGAGCAAATCAATAATGCCATTCAACAGCTTAACGGAATAATTCAAAATCATTCAACCAGTTCCGAAAAGTTGGCTTTGAGTGCAGAAAATCTCTCAACTCAGGCAAACAGCTTAAAAGAGGTCATTGATTTCTTTAAAACATAAAGTTATTCTATCATTAGATAATAAAAGCCATGCGCCAGCGATTTTAAAAATGCTGATACCCTTCTGATTATTTTACTATTTTTATAACTTTGCCTCAAAAATAACAATACCCTGTAACGTGGAACTTGCTGCATGACTACTTACATACATGTATCAAAAATCCCGGAACCAGTAATTTATTTTAACTTACTTTTAAATGAATTTTTATGAAAATTGAACTTAAGAAAGATTTTGCTTATTCTCTGATTGTACCAACCAGCATGGGAGTTCGTATTACTCCTGTCAATGGACAACCCGTTCATTCCAGCAACACTTTTACTATGCAGGCTACCAGCGCCGAAACCAATGTAGCTAGTATTACATCCTATCTTGGATTACCCGTTAAAGTATTAACAACTTTTGTGAAGGACAGCCCGATTGCACAATTTATTAAAGACAATTTGGCTAGCCGCCATATGGCTTATGAAGGTAAGGAAGTTGAACAAGGCGGTCCCTGGGGTTTCCGCCACCAATTCAATATCGCTGACAGTGGTTACGGCTCACGCGGACCACGTGTACAGAACGATCGCGCAGGCGAAGTTGGCAGAACACTTAATGTAAAGGATTTCGACCTCGATAGAATTTTTGGTAAAGAGGGTGTACAAATTGTCCACTTATCAGGATTGATTGCTGCGTTATCACCTGAAACCAGCATTTTCTGCCTTGAGCTCGCCAGAGCCGCAAAGAAACACGGAACCCGTATTTCTTTTGACCTTAACTATCGCGCTACATTTTGGAAAAACCGCGAAAAAGAGCTCAGCGCAATTTTTAAAGAGATTGCAAGCCTTTCCGATATTCTTGCAGGCAACGAAGAAGATTTCCAGTTATGTCTGGGTATCGAGGGACCTGAAGAAGGAGGCAAAGATCTTGCAGCAAAAATAGACAGTTTTAAAGTCATGATCGGCAGGGTGAAAAAAGCATTCCCTAATGCATCAGTTTTTGGAACTACATTGCGCCAGGTAATAAGTACAAACAGCCACCTGTGGGGAGCTATAATGTTGGAAGGCGACAACTGGCATGTTGTAGAACCAAGAGAAATTACTGTACTTGACCGTATTGGTGGTGGTGATGGTTTTGTTGGAGGTATGCTTTATGCAATCCTGAAGGGTTGGGAACCTGAAAAATGGATCCAGTTTGGCTGGGCAACAGGTGCCTTAGCTACTACAATGACTACAGACTACGCTTTACCTGCAGATGAAGATCAGGTATGGAGCATCTGGAAAGGTAATGCACGCGTAAAACGCTAAGATCGCATTTCTTATAAAGTTCAAAATTGAATTATTTTGAATTGAAGGCTATAACAACTGATTTGAATCATTGTTATAGCCTTTTTTACTGAATAATGCGTTAAGCTATTGTTTTTTAGCCCTGAAAGGGCTGAATATATTAGCGCAGGGCAACGCCCTGGGTAAGAAAAACGCAGTTTTATTTGAGCCACGGGAGCCAATTAATCGTAGCCTTGAATTATTTTTGGCTCAGAAAAAAAGGCCTCTTAATAAGAGTAATGAGCCTCAGCGCCGAATAAAAGATTTACCTTTTGGGTAAAGTTATCCACGGCGCGAAATACCTATATGTACATTAACCCAGGGCGCTGCCCTGGGCTAGTATATATCGCCCTTACAGGGCTTTTGTCATGTATTACAATTAATTACTCAGCTTAGCTTGAAGGCTATGGTCTGAGTAGTAAAACCCCTTAATTCCCTGCCTTATAATTATACACCGGCTTTAGCACAGATATGATTTCTACCGTATCCTGAATTTTTGGAAGAATTACATCCATTGATTTATATGCCATAGGCGATTCATCAATGGTAGATTCGAGCACACTGGTGCTGTATATCCCTTTCATGGATTCTTTATATTCATTCATGGTGATCAATTCTTTAGCATCGCCTCGGCTCAGTATACGTCCTGCCCCATGCGGGGCTGAGAAATTCCAGTCGGCATTACCTTTGCCCCTGGCCAGGATACTGCCATCGCGCATGTTCATGGGTATAATCACCAGCTTATCCTTAGCCGCTGATATTGCACCCTTGCGAATCACTTTATCGGTAAAATCAATGTAATTGTGAACACTTTCGATACTCATACAAGCTTTAAACTTCTTTGAAAAGAAGCCTTCAATCAGTACCTGTGCCATGATTTTGCGATTAGTTGATGCATATTGCTGGGTAAGTTTCATATCTTCGATATACTCGCGTCCGCCTTCATTAACGGGCATAAATTCAAAGTTATGGTAAGCCCCGGCTCCTTGGAATTTATTGATCAACTGTTCTCGCGCACGCTGCTGGTGAAATTCGCAAACCAATAAACCCAAATAGCGACTGCCACTGTGAATGATTAACCAAATGTTTTTCTCATCATCCACCGACAATTCAATGAAATGATTACCTCCTCCCAGCGTACCTATGCCTTTTATAATCCTGTCATAATCCTTCAAGCCAACTTTTTCAATCAAGGCTCCAAGTTCAGGAGTAAGATCAAAATACTTATCGCGACGGGAGGAATTCACTTCTCTGCCCGATGGAATGTTTGCCCGCAGAAATGTATCAAATTCGGGCAACGAAAAGTCGACCTGCCCTATTTTATAAGCATTAACCCCGCATCCAATATCCACGCCAATCACCTTAGGACAGATAAACTCATTCATGGTCATGGTGAATCCCACAACTGCCCCGCTGCCATAATGAACATCGGGCATAATGCGAATTTGAGTATCTGCAAAGGCAGGAATATTTAAAAGCTGGTAAATCTGTGATAATGTTTCACTGTCAACAATATCAGTATATACTTTTGCTGTATTATAACGTCCAATAATATCCATATTTGAAATTTAAAAATTAAACAATCAATTTGATTTTTCTACTTCTCTTTTGGAAAATTTACCCAAAAGAATACCCTACAGCGCTCTGTTTGAGACTGCAAACTTTTCTTAAAACTTCAAAAATGAATTACATGGCTTTTTTTGTGAACTGTTTAAATTAATGGATCCGTCTATATTAAATAAGTAAGCACAAGTAATGTGCATTTACTTAATTTCTCAATTTATCTTAACTTGTACATAATCTGTCAATTTACAATTGTTATACCTCAAGGCTTCCACTGACAAAGGTAATGGTTTTTTTGAAAGTAATACTAAAGGTTATGTAGGGTTTTTAAAAGCTTTGCATCTTGGAAATGCAAACCTTTTCCAGACGTAATTTACCTTAGCACAGTTATTCTCTTCACTATTTTCTCAGGACCAACAGTCAGCGAATACAGATAAATGCCAGATAAAAATTTTGAAGCATCAAAATTTACTTCATTTAATCCAGCACTATATTTTGCATTGGCCAGTGTTTTGAGCTGTTTCCCATTTAAATCGTACAAACAAATGCTAACATTAGCAGATTCCGGTAAATTGAATATAACTTTTGCATTGCCAGCCGCCGGATTAGGCAAACAGTTTAAACTAATCTTTTGAGAATGGCTCGCACCAATAGAGGTTTGAGGAGCAATTGGAGTTGGATTGATTAAACTGTTTATATACTTCTCAAGCATTGTATATCCACCCGTTCCTAATGTATTCCTGTCGGATGCATCATTAGGCTTAAGGTTTTGAGTTGTTTCCCAATCATCGGGCATACCATCGTGGTCAGAGTCGACAGGCGCAGGTGTTGAATTTAGCTCCGGCCAACCTCCTACCTGGGATGGACTATCGATAATGCCTGTATTTGCCCCGAAAGTTCCTCCGGTTGTTACAATGCCTGTTCGGGCCTGATAAATAATCCGGTTGTCGACGCTATCGCGATGTAATGAAGCCCCGCAACTATCAAGTACTGAGTTATAGGCATTCTCTGCTGTTTGGGTTGTTACAGATGTTATCGGAAAAGGGGTAGTCATCCGTGCCCATAATCCAACTGTCGAATCAGCGTTATCAGGCTGAAAACCTGTGCTATGAGCGTTGTTATTGGTAATATTCGGGTAATTTTCTACATAGTTTCCTGAGATATACCACTTGCTTAAAGAATCAACCTTTGGATCGGTCGATATAGAGGGGCCCACAATCCTGTAAAGTTGTGATCCTCCCTTTTTCTTGGTTCCCGGGCCAGGTAAATAATAATTATTGACCATATTTTGTTGACCGCCTTCGCCTCCATAGGCGCTGTTCCCAGCCCAGTTAAAAACTACATTGTTCCTGTAATCAACAATTTCTGTTGCTGCTGGCAAACTGACCCCACAGCCCGTTTGTGGAAAAACACAATGATACCTGGCGCCACAAAAACGTGGATTTCGACTTGTATTATCAGCAATGAGGTTATGATGAAATGTCGCTCCCATACCACCCCAAATACCGCCATACCCATGATCTCCCTTTGGATGGAATGAATGATAAAGGCTCTCTCCTATCAAACACCACTGCATTGTAAAATTGGTATTGTCATAAAAACTCGAAACTTCGTCGATAGCCCATGACATGGAACAGTGGTCAATAATGATGTTTTTTTGACGCCGACCTGTAAGCCCGTCATTTTCAAATTTAATATTGGCTAAGGGCGCCCCAACGGAATTATCAATTTCATCACCAGGTCTGAACCTGATATACCTGATAATTACATTATCGGCCTCCACAGAAACTGAAAAACTGGATAATGTTGTTACAGCAGTTACTGCGCTGGCAGGAACCACAAGTTTTTTGCTTTTAATACAAATGCCATCGCCTGGAGCTGTTTGTCCGGCAATGGTTAAGTTTCCGTTTTTTATTTCCATGTTTTTAGTCAGTTCAATAGTACCCGAAACTCTGAAAACAATTGTTCGGGCACCTGATGATTCTATGCCGTATCTGAGGCTGCCTGTTCCGGCATCTGCAAGGTTGGTGACTTCGTAAACGACTCCTCCTCTCCCACCGGTAGTATATTGGCCGTAGCCTTCGGCACCGGGGAAAGCGGGTTGTTGGGCGTTACATATAACGACATAGCCTAAACAAATTATAATAGAGACTAAATAATAATATTTTTTCATTAATTATTGATTTACGAATTAAGGGTTGAATTATATCATATGAAATTTCTGAATATTTAGACTAATTCTCCCTTTGAAGGGGGCAGGGGGATGTTTTCATTAATGATGATGTTGTATAATATCGCACATTTCAAACAAGTTAAAAGTTGAGTACTAAAATATGAGTTTATGATAAACTCAACATCCCCCAGGCCCCCTTCAAAGGGGGATTCGATCAGACTTACAACAGATTTCATGTAAACCAAGGAGCGAATAGTGTTAATTATGAAACCTCTAGGAGTTTTTAAACTTTCTTTGAATACAAATTTTGTATCAGCAATTAATAAATCTGTAGCTATCATGATAATTTCGTCCCTAAAGGACTTAAGCTACTTTGTAGCACTTAAAGACAAGGAAGCCTCTGAGAATTGAGAATTAAACATAGCGGATAGCAATCTACCCGCTATGTCTCTATAAATTAAACTACAGCCTCCAACGTGGATCGCCAGCCGTGCTTTTTCCGGGAAAAACCAAATCAATAATTGTAAAATCACCAGCCAATGGGCTTTTAAACAGAGCTGTTGATGCGCCAGTATAAGGCGTAAGCATACTCATAATAGATGAAGAAGCCGGTGCAGCATTATTATCCTTATAATCGCTTGTGTTATAAGAGCCAGAAACGGAGATATTGGTACCTCCAGCGGCACGAATACCCTCGGAGTATGCCCTGGGTGTACTGCCAAATATACAGTTTTGTACGATAATACCATTGGTAGCTGTCATCGTTGCTGTATAATCGACAAAGTAACGCATTGCAGTTCCTGTTCCGGAAGTAGTCAATTCATTAAAAGTACAATTTTGTATTGTCACTGAATTGGAATTAGTTGAATTATGCAAAATCAACGAACCTGCAAAATTGTAAACAGTACTATTGGTAAAACTGATATTGTTAATGACAACCGCTGGTGTATTCGCAATATTTACGTTAACAACAGCATAAACACTGGTATACCCAATGTCAAAAATACGACATTTGTCAAAAGATAAGCTTCCTATGGACTTAGCTGCAACAGCTTGCAAACGAAATGGAGTATTGCCTATATTCCGTATAATACAATTTTTGAAACTAATTGCACCAACACTACAAGCCGTGCTTTGATTAAACATATAGCCAATTTTTGAACCTGTAGTACCACCACCTGCAATACCAGAAAATTCAATATTTTCAAAATATATGCCATTTAATTGGTTTGTACTTAAACTGAACATAGTAGCAGTAGTAGAAGCGCTTGCTCCCATGCTAATGATCGCTAAACTATCAGCACGTAATCCCCTTATTTTTATATTTTTTGCAATGCTATAAGTCCCGCCTCCTATACTATAAATACCTGGTTTTACTACAATAACAGCACTATCGATGGTTACTGAGTTTAATGTAGCTAAAAGATCACCACCTTTTCGAACCCAATAATCGCCTTCAATAATAAGCTTGGTTGAACCCCTTAATGCATCATTATTATAAAGGTTAACAGTATAAACACCATTGACCAGACCAGTGCAGGCTTTTACTCCTGCAGCCTTTTCGCTGTTGTCAATGGCAAATTCAACCGGATCTTTGCCAGTGGCTATAAAAACCAGCTTGGTAGCATTTTGCCCTGGTGACCATGTAATTGAGGCAGAACCTTGCTCGATCATAATAGAAGAATATCCCAGGAACAGATTTTCAGACGGAGTTTTGAAAGTTACGGTTTGATTATACTTTGAATCCCTCGCTGGATTTTTGGCATTTGCCTTAACCCGTGCCGAATAAAAGGTGCTACCGGCCAATTCGATAGTATAAGTATTGCTTGTAACAGAGTCTGTTACAACAATATTCTTAAACAATAAACTATCCTTACTAATCTGAATGGTATAAGAAATGGCAGAATCCACCGCAATCCAGTTTAGGGTAGCTACAGTTTTATTGGTTGTAGCCGTAAATCCAATAGGACGAAATAAGTAAGGTATCTCTGATTGTTCGGTTTCATTTTTTTTACACGAAACCAGAACATACAAAAAGCTAATTATCAAGCAAATTGTATATAATGTTTTTTTTGTCTTCATCTGATAATATTTTAAATGTTTAATTGTTGTAGCCATAATCGTTCGACAACATGCCATTACTGTTATTAATGATAATAGACATGATTGGGAGCAATTGCTTTTTATCCGGATCGCCAATATAAATCCTGTTAATCCAGATATCATTCAATCGAAAGTTACCGTCTGATGTTGCATTTGTCCATGAAACCTTTGTCCAACCTCCTGTTGGATCGGTTACAGTTTTATTATCAGTTTCACCACGGTTCAGACCATAAAAAATCAATCCTGTTTCACCGTCAGTCGGATCTATAATGTATTGTTTCCAATAAACAGTATTAGGCACTGTGGCATATTCACCAACACCATCTCTTAAGTTCTGCATTTTTGTTTTGGCTAAATCCATTTTTGCTTTCAATTCGCCCCAACGTTCCAAATCGTATTTACGAAGGTTTTCTCCACATAGCTCAAAAGCACGCTCTTGTTTAATATTATCCAGGTTCAGATCAAGGTCAATATCTGATGGCGAATCAATGGGTTTGCCAAATGCCCGACGGCGTACCTTATTAAAATACTCCTTCCCATCAGTTGTACCAAGATAAAGATCAGCCTCAGCGTACATTAGCAAAACGTCGGCATAACGTAAAATGATTGGAGAAACACCATCATCAGCGCTGGTAATTTTAACTTTGCACCATTCAGCCCTCCATTTGGCTAATTGAAGGCCGGTAACACTTGTAATTACCTGCGTAACAACACTTGGTGCAGGAGTAACATCGTTAACCTTATATGGTTGTACGGTAATACCTTTTCTGGTATCTGCATCGTTAAAATCGTAATAAAAGCTGGGCATCACGAAAACACTGCCCCCCATTCCATACGAAGTATATTTTGGATTAGCGCCCGGATCAATACCATGTTTAAGCCCAAACCAATTCAAATTACGTCCCCGAACACCTAAATTATAAGGCAATTCGAATATAGCTTCACGTCCATGTGTTTCGATATCCTGGCATTGCTGGTAAAAAATATTTTTGAAAGAGGGATCTAAAATATAATTACCACCGTCAATAATTGCTTTACATTCCGCACGTGCAATGGCATACAATTCTTTTCTGCGATTTTCATCCGTGTAGTTGTATCGAATTTCTCCAACCCGATTTGCATCAGGATGCATGGCATAACCAGCAGCAGATAAACAAATACGAGCGCGTAAACCGCGTGCAGCTTCTTTACTAAGTCGTTTTACGGTGTTGGTCTGGGCTGTTCCGGCTGAAAACATTAAATTTGCAGCTTCGCCTAAATCCGCAATAATCTGATCGTAAATCTCAGTTCTGGGAGTTTTGGCTATGTACATAGTAGTTGCACTTACTGGCTCTGTGCGAAAAGGAACATCACCCCACCATTTAATTAAATCATAATAAAAAAAAGCACGCATGGTGAGCGCTTCACCAAGTAAATGCCCCAAAACTGTACCTGCATCGGGTTTACCATATTTACGTATGCCTGAAATGCATAAGTTAGCCCGTTCAATACCCATATATAGAAGACTCCAGGGATTGCCTCTGCCAGCGTCGTTATAACCATAGGCAAGATCGGAATTTGCCCCATAAAGCGGAATAAGGTCATCTGCTTTATCCGAAGTAATTGGAGTTATGCCAGACGCTCCCGGACGGTATTCGATGTCCGTATTTAATCCCATGTGGAGCCACATGCGGTTACGGTATGAATTGTTTTCACCGACTACATTGTATACGCCCATAATAGCACCTTGTGCCAGATCGGGAGTGCTAAAAAGTAAATCATCGGAAATGGTCGACTTTGATTTTACCTCCAGGTAATCTTTGTTACATGAGGTAAACACTAAAGTTAAAGCTACAATGAATAATATTTGTTTCATTTTTATATCGTTTTAAAAGGTAATATTAACACCAAAATTATAAGCCCGGCTCCGCGGATAAGCAGAATAATCAACTCCAGGAGTTAAAGGCGTTTTACGACGTGCATCCACTTCCGGGTCGTATCCGGAATATTTGGTCCATACAAATACGTTATAGGCAGAAACATAGAAGCGAAGCTGCTGAATATATATCTTCGATGTCAATTTCTTGGGGATTGTATAGCCAAGTGTGAGGTTATTTAAGCGAAGAAAAGATCCGTCTTCTACAGCCCAGGAATGAAAAACATATTTCGAAACGCCCGGTGACCAGATTTTAGCGTTGGCATTCAATGCATCCAACTGCCCGGGATCAGTAATTCTTGTCCCGGATGCCGGATCAATGTTAGTATAGCGTTCCGAAGAATTCATAATGTTAAGCATATTCCGGTATGTGTATTTATTGGACGTTGTAAACTCAATTTTATTGGCATTGTATATGTTGTTTCCATATACCCAATTGAAGTTTGCGGCCAAATCAATGCCCTTATACGATGTATTAATGGAAAACCCACCTGTATTTTTAGGCATTGCATTACCTATTATTTTACGATCGCTTTCATCTATTATACCATCTTCATTTAAATCTTTCAGTTTTAAAGCGCCAGGGCCCCATGAATAGCCATCAATAGACTCGTTATTAGGTGTTTCAGGACCAGCATTATTCAACGACCAACTTGTTCCATTCCAGTTAAAATCACTGGCTTTATAAAAACCATCCGTTACATAGCCATACATTAAACCAACAGGTTGACCCACAGATACCTTATAATCATTGGATGCCTGGGCATCGCTTGTCCATGCGGAGTTGGCCGGAATTTCAGATAAATCACCTAAAGATTCAACTTTGTTTCTATTGACACTAATGTTAAAAGAAAAATCGAGGTGAAAATCTTTTTTATCAATGATTACAGTATTTAAGGTAACCTCGTACCCTTTATTTGATGTTTTCCCAATATTACGTGTTTGTGTGGTGTAACCTGTACCAAGAGTTGGATAATCAATTAAGAGATCTTTTGTTTTATTGGTGTATGCTTCCACTGACCCAGTGATGCGATCCCTGAAAAACCCAAAATCCAAACCCACATTCCGGGTAATGGTAGTTTCCCATTTTAAGTCGGGATTGGACATTATTGGTCCTAAAGCGTTTTGAGGAACCATGGGTGCCCAAAAGGATGTTGCAAGTGAAGATGGCAAATAAATAGAAAAATTTACAATAGGGTAGGAACTATAAACCTGCATGTAAGATAATGGCGGGATATTATTGTTACCCGCTGTTCCGTAACTGGCACGAAGTTTCAAATTTGAAAGCCATTTTATACCCGATAAAGCTTTCTCGTCGGAAATACGCCATGCTATAGATGCTGAAGGAAAATAACCCCATTGCTTGCCGGGAGCAAATTTACTGGATCCATCAGCACGATAGGTAAAGGATGCCAAATATTTCCCTTTATAATCATAATTGAGACGTCCAAAAAGCGATAGTAATTTATCATCAGGAGCGGAAAAATTGTCAGTACTTTCAGTCTTTCCCTGTGAAGCAAGTGCCCATGTTTGTTGAGCATCGAAAAAAGTGGGATAGCCATCAATCAGACTCGTCAGGATATTTTCCTTTTTGTTAAGTGTTTCTTCCCCTGCCATCAACGTTATATTATGATCGCTAAGTTTAAAAGAAGCAGTAAGCGTGTTGGCGTTTCTGAACGATGAAGGTATACCTGTAACTAACTGTGCAGCTGGCGAATTTTTAACAATAGCATCGTTTCTGACATAATAGGATGTTAAACCAAAATAACGGTTGTCTGTCAGGTTGCTGTAATCAAACCCGGCTTCTGAACGAAAAACCAGCCATTTCAATAGGTTAACAGACACACCACCATTGATATTATAATTTTTAGTCCGGCGAAAACGATAATTGTCATTAATCATGGTAGTAGGAGGATATAAACTACTTACAGACTCTGCATCGTCATCAGGAGCTGTTATATCTTTAAGAGGAATCGGAGTATAGATAACCGCATTTTTCAATCGTGAATCTGCCGTGGATTTCTCTAAACCTGTTACATCATTGGCTCCACCGCCATTTATTTTTGTATCAGAATAACGAATAGAGAAATTCAACTTCATCCATTTAAGGGGATTGGCATTTAATTTCAAATTTAAATTATCACGTGTAAAACTTGAGCCCAGCATAACAGCTTTATCATCTATCCTGTTATAACTGGCATTAAAGCCTATACCCTCTTTTCCGCCATTAACACTTATACTATGGTTTTCCGTTGTGCCAGTATTACCAAA
>WSSedL1CaDRAFT_10000414_pt1 | contig 30145 bp, 29 predicted proteins | sample WetSurSL1Cattail_FD_9464 | JGI IMG/M metagenome (IMG submission 9464)
GAAGCTGACCTTCTGGTCGTTGCTCTCGGTGGCCTGGAAATAACCGGCAAAGTAGTAGACCACTTGCGCCAACAGCCGCGCCCAGTTGATCGAGTTGACGGTGCCAATTTTGTACTGGCGCTTGAAGTCCAGGTCGTTGCTGACCGCCTTGACCATGTCCTGGCAGTCGTCAAACACACCTTCAACCGCGATGTTGATGATGTTGTCATCCATCAGGCTGAACATTTGCGCCTGCTGGAACGGACTCATGCGGCCAGCCGGGCTGGTCATGAACACACGCACACCTTTTTTGCCACGCATCGCGTACTCGGCGGCGCTGCCGGTGTCGCCACTGGTGGCACCCAGGATATTGAGTTGTTCGCCCCGGCGCGCCAGCTCATACTCGAACAAGTTGCCCAGCAGTTGCATCGCCATGTCTTTGAACGCCAGCGTCGGGCCGTTGGACAAAGCCTCAAGCCAAATACCGTTGTCCAGATGGCGCAAGGGCACGATCTCACCGGTGCCAAACACCTCGGCCGTGTAGGTCTTGGCGCAGATGGCGCGCAGGTCATCGGAAGGAATGTCGTCGATGTAGAGCGACAGTATCTCGAACGCCAGCTCAGCGTAACCCTGCACGTGGTAGACGCTGCGCCAGCGGGTCAAGGTGGCATCGTTCACCTGTGGGTAGTGCTCAGGCAGGTACAAGCCGCCATCGGGCGCCAGACCTTCGAGCAGGATGTCACAAAAACGCTTGGGGCTGTGGTCGCCACGAGTGGAGAGGTAGTTCATCAGGCCAGTTCCTCCTTGCGGATGCGGGTGATCGGCTCGAGCACGCTGGGCAGCGCTTGCATCTGGGCGATGGCGGCGTTCATACAAGATTCAACACAGTCGTGGGTCAGGATGATCAGATCGGTTTGCGGCACCTGGCCAATAACGACCTCACCACCGATCTCGTCAGCTTCACGTTGTAACACCGCATCGATGCTGATGCCAGCTTCGGCGAGGATGCCCGTGACCTTGGTCAATACACCGGTTTCGTCAGCCACCCGCAGACGCAGGTAATAACTGGTAACGACCTCACTCATCGGCAGCACCGGCAGGTCGCTCATGGCGTTGGGCTGGAACGCCAGATGTGGTACGCGGTGCGCTGCATCCGCCGTGTGCAGGCGGGTGATGTCAACCAGGTCAGCAATCACCGCACTGGCGGTCGGCTCACTGCCCGCGCCTTTACCGTAGTAGAGCGTGGTGCCCACCGCGTCACCCTGCACCACCACCGCGTTCATGGCACCTTCCACATTGGCAATCAGGCGCTTGGCAGGGATCAGGCAGGGGTGAACACGCAGTTCGATGCCATCAGTTGCGCCCTTGGTCGCGTCACCTAAGCGACGCTTGGTGATGCCCAGCAGCTTGATCCGGTAACCCAGTTGCTCGGCGTATTTGATGTCGGCTGCGCCAAGTTTGGTGATGCCTTCCACGTAGGCCTTGTCGAACTGCACCGGCACACCAAAAGCAATCGCACTCATCAGTGTGGCCTTGTGGGCGGCGTCAATACCTTCGATGTCAAAGGTCGGGTCGGCCTCGGCGTAGCCCAGGCGCTGGGCTTCCTTGAGCACCACACCAAAGTCCAAACCTTTGTCGCGCATTTCACTCAGGATGAAATTGGTGGTGCCATTGATGATGCCGGCAATCCACTGAATGTGATTGGCGGTGAGGCCTTCGCGCAGGGCCTTGATGATCGGGATGCCCCCAGCCACCGCCGCCTCAAAGGCCACCATCACACCCTTGGCCGAGGCTGCCGCAAAAATCTCGGTGCCATGCACCGCCAGCAAAGCCTTGTTGGCCGTCACCACGTGTTTGCCAGCGGTAATGGCCTCCAGCACCAGCGACTTGGCGATGCCATAACCACCAATGAGTTCGATGACGATGTCGATATCGGGGTTGGCTATGACCGTGCGGGCGTCGCTGACCACGGTCACACCGGGGCCGACCAGTTCCTGGGCACGAGCCACGTTGAGGTCGGCCACCATGGTGATCTCGATGCCGCGACCGGCGCGGCGTTTGATTTCTTCCTGGTTGCGCCGCAGCACATTAAACGTGCCCGAACCCACCACACCGATGCCGAGAAGTCCAACTTGAATAGGTTTCATATTTGCTCAATAGTTATAGGTTAAATTGGCCTCTAGCCCTTGTTATATAAGCGCTAACCGCTCTTAAAAACAGAGTGAGTCAGTTGCTGTGGCGTTTGCGATAGCCTTCCAGGAACTTGGCAATGCGGCTGATGGCCTCGCGCAAATCGTTTTCATGCGGCAAAAACACAATGCGGAAATGGTCCGGCTGCGGCCAGTTGAAGCCGGTGCCCTGAACCAGCATCACCCGGGTTTCGCGCAGCAGTTCCAGGAAAAACTGGCGGTCATCGGTGATCGGATACAGCGTCGGGTCCAGTTTGGGGAACATGTACAACGCGGCTTCGGGTTTGACACAACTCACCCCGGGAATAGCGGTGATCAACTCGTAGGCTAGGTCGCGCTGGCGGCGCAGGCGGCCGCCCTCACACACCAGGTCGTTGATGCTCTGGTAACCACCTAACGCGGTTTGAATTGCCCACTGGCCGGGCACGTTGGAGCACAACTTCATGTTCGAGAGCATGGTCAGGCCCTCGATGTAATCTCCGGCAGCTTTTTTGTTGCCAGACACCACCATCCAGCCAGCGCGGTAACCGCAGGAGCGGTAACTTTTGGACAGCGAGTTGAAGGTCAGCGTCAGCACGTCGGTCGACAGACTGGCCAGCGCGGTGTGTTTGACACCGTCGTAGAGCACCTTGTCGTAGACCTCGTCGGCCAGGATTACTAAGCCATGTTCCCGTGCGATGGCAACAATGCCCTGCAGCAACGTGTCGCTGTACAACACACCGGTCGGGTTGTTCGGGTTGATCACCACGATACCTTTGGTACGCGGTGTGATCTTGGCGCGGATATCGTCCAGGTCAGGCTGCCAACCATTGGCCTCGTCACACAGGTAATGCACCGGCGTACCGCCCGACAGGCTGGTGGAGGCGGTCCACAGCGGGTAGTCAGGCATCGGCAGCAGCAGTTCGTCGCCGTTGTCCAGCAGCGCGTTGGTGGCCATGGTGATGAGCTCGCTGGCACCGTTGCCCAGGTAGACATCGTCCAGCGTGACACCCAGGATGCCCTGGTGCTGGGTTTCGTGCATGACCGCCTTGCGCGCTGCAAAAATGCCTTTGCTGTCCGAATAACCCGCCGAGTTGGGCAGGTTGCGGATCATGTCCTGCTGGATTTCTTCCGGCGCATCAAAACCAAACACCGCCAGGTTGCCCAAGTTGAGCTTGATGATCTTTTGACCTTCATCTTCCATCTGGCGCGCCGCGTCCATGATCGGCCCGCGGATGTCGTAAAGCACATTGGCCAGTTTGGCTGATTTGCGTATGGTTTTCAAAGTCCCTCCGGGAGTGGCTGCACGTGGGCGAAACCTATAATTTGACCACAAGTCTCGGCCACCCCTGGCGCAGGCCGCAGCACCAGCGTGCCATCACCATCCACATGGCCAGATACCCGGAAAGCCCCATGAAAATACATCCCGACAAGCTCCATGTCCAGTCGATCAGCGCTTACGGCACCGACTGGGTCCAGGTGGGCAACGAGAAGATCACCCACAGCCTCATTCTTGGCTCGCGCGGCGAGCGCATTGATTGGTCATGTGAGCGCTTTGAAGACCTGACGGCCGGCCATTTCGAGCAACTGGCGCAATTGCAGCCCGAACTGGTGATTTTTGGCAGCGGTGAACGGTTGCGCTTTGTCCACCCCGTCTTGACCCAAGCTCTGATCCAGCGGCAAATTGGCCTAGAAACCATGGACACCCAGGCGGCTTGTCGCACCTACAACATCTTGGCGGCCGAGGGCAGGTATGTCGCGGTTGCATTGCTAATGCGTTAAAATTCGCAATTGGCAGTCGAGGGCGCAGCAGCGCTATAAAAAAAGGATAGTGTCCCCGACTTGAGAGATCGACGCATCCTGTCACACGAGATTGAAGAACCATGGCGATTGTTGTCAATAAACCCATCCCCGAATTCGAGTCCAATGCCACAGGCGGTATCCGGGTCACCAACACTTCTCACCTCGGTCACATTGTCGTTTTGTACTTTTATCCCAAAGACAACACCCCCGGATGTACCACTGAGGCCATGCAGTTTCGCGACAAGTACAAAGACTTTGTCAAAGCGGGTGCTACCGTTTTTGGCGTCTCGCGTGACAACATGAAGTCACACGACGATTTCAAGCTCAAGCTGGAATTGCCGTTTGAATTGATCGCCGACACCGAAGAAAAAATGTGCCACATGTTTGGCGTGGTCAAAAACAAGATCATGTATGGCAAAAAAGTCAAAGGCATCGAACGCAGCACCTTCCTGATTGGCACCGACGGTTACCTCAAGGAAGAATGGCGCGGTCTGAAAGTCCCCGGCCATGTGGACGAGGTGCTGGAGGCTGTCAAGAACCTCAAAAAGACAGCTATCGCAGCCTGACCTGCAAAAAAAGCCTTCCGGCGTTGTTGTCAGATGGCTCGTGCATAATGATTTGCATGTTGCTGACAGTCACGCAAGCTACCCTTGAAACAGCCGCCCTGGTGACATGGCGGCTGTTTCGTTTTTAAGTCACCCTAGACCTCATCAATTCGAGAGTTTTCATGCCATTGCCCTCCGCTCCTACCAAACGCGCCGCCTTGCTGTCCCTCCAAGAGTATGAAACACCGGCCAAAACGCGCGCCAAATTGAAATCTCCCGTCAGCACCGAAACAGCCGCACCAAAAACCAGCCAAGCCGTTGAGGCTCTGGCCAGCAGCCCGGCCTTGCCCACACAGACCAGCCGCACCCGAGCCAAACCAACTCAGCAACCCCAGGCTGAACGCCCGGTGACAACACCCGAGGTGACTCGCCCGGTCGCCGCCACCAAGCCGGTTGAACGCCCCCGTGCCAAATCCAAACGCTTTGAGGGGCCCACACGCTTGTTTGTGCTCGACACCAATGTTCTGTTGCACGACCCAACCTGCCTGTTCCGTTTTGAAGAACACGACATCTTTTTGCCGATGATCGTGCTCGAAGAGCTGGATGCCCACAAAAAAGGCATGACCGAAGTGGCGCGCAACGGCCGCCAGACCAGCCGCTCATTGGACGCACTTGCCGAAAACCAGGGCGCCGACATCACCACCGGCCTGCCACTGGACGCCACCGGCCACAGCGAAGCACGTGGTCGCCTGTTTTTCCAGACCCAACTGTTGCATTACGACCTGCCCTTGAGCCTGCCCCAAGGCAAGGCCGACAACCAGATTCTGGGTGTGGTGGAAGCGCTGCGCAAACAACACGCACCACGCGAGGTGGTGTTGGTGTCCAAAGACATCAACATGCGCGTCAAAGCCCGTGCACTCGGTCTGTCCACCGACGACTACCAAAACGACAAAACCCTGGAAGATGGCGACCTGCTGTACTCCGGCGCCTACGCCCTGCCCTCAGACTTCTGGACCACCCATGGTAAATCGGTGGAGAGCTGGCAACAAGGTGCCCACACCTTCTACCGCATCAGCGGACCGGTGGTGCCACAGCTGCTGGTCAACCAGTTTGTCTATTTTGAATCACCTGGTGAACCCAGCCTGTACGCCAAGGTGACCGAAATCCGGGGCAAGGTGGCGGTTTTTAAAACCCTGCGCGATTTCACCCACCTGAAAAATGCGGTCTGGGGCATCACCACCCGCAACCGTGAACAAAATTTCGCAATGAACCTGCTGATGGACCCCGAAGTCGACTTTGTTACCCTGACCGGCACCGCCGGCACCGGCAAAACGCTGATGGCTCTGGCCTCTGGCCTGACCCAGGTGCTCGATGAGCGGCGCTACACCGAAATCATCGTCACCCGCGCCACCGTCAGCGTGGGTGAAGACATTGGTTTCCTGCCCGGCACCGAAGAGGAAAAGATGGGCCCATGGATGGGCGCACTCGACGACAACCTGGAAGTGCTGGGCAAAACCGATACCGCCGCCGGTGAATGGGGCCGCGCCGCCACCAACGAGCTGATCCGCAGCCGCATCAAAGTCAAGAGCATGAACTTCATGCGCGGGCGCACCTTCCTGAACAAGTACGTGATCATCGACGAGGCACAGAATCTGACGCCCAAGCAAATGAAAACCCTGATCACCCGAGCCGGCCCAGGCACCAAGATTATCTGTATGGGCAATATCGCGCAGATCGACACACCGTACTTGACCGAAGGCTCATCGGGCTTGACCTATGCCGTGGACAAGTTCAAGGGATGGGCACACGGCGGCCACATCACACTGGCCCGCGGTGAACGCTCACGACTGGCCGATTTTGCCAGTGAAGTGCTTTAAGTTTGATAGCTAATAGCCCTTATAAAATAAGGGCTAGAGGCCATTTTTATATATGAATACGACGCTGAACGGGCCTGCTTTGGCCCGTGTCAGCTAGCCTAAAAGTCACCGGTACCGCCACTGGCCAAGGACTCAAACTTGGTGATCCGGTTCAGGAAGGTCAGCTTGACAGTGCCAGTCGGGCCATTGCGCTGTTTGGCAATGATCACCTCGGCCACACCGGGTTCCTTGCAGGCATCTTTGGTGTAGTACTCGTCACGGTAGATAAACATGATGATGTCGGCATCCTGTTCGATGGCGCCTGATTCACGCAAGTCACTCATCATCGGGCGTTTGTCGGGGCGCTGCTCGACACTTCGGTTGAGCTGTGACAAGGCAATCAAGGGGCATTTGAGCTCCTTGGCCAACATTTTTAAACCCCGCGAGATTTCGCCCAGCTCTGTGGCTCGGTTTTCACCGTCGCTGCCGTTGGAACCACTCATCAACTGCAAGTAATCGACCACGATCAGGCCAAGCTGGCCACACTGGCGTGCCAGTCGACGCGCATTGGCGCGCAATTCGCTCGAGGTGAGGCCAGCGGTTTCATCGATGTGCAGTGAAATGGTGCGCAGCTTTTCAATGGCTTCGGTCAGGCGCGGCCATTCCTCATCGGTGAGTTTGCCGGTACGCAGGTGGCCCTGGTCGATGCGTCCAATCGAACCAACAATCCGCACTGCCAGCTGGGCCGCACCCATTTCCATCGAGAACACCGCCACCGGCAGGCCCTCGTTCATCGCCACATGTTCGGCAATATTGATGGCAAATGCTGTTTTCCCCATGGATGGACGCGCAGCCAGCACCACAAGGTCACCCGCTTGCAGCCCCGCAGTCATGCGATCCAGGTCGTAAAAACCCGTTGGCACACCAGTGACGTCGTTCGGGTTGTCGGCCATCTCCTGGACACGGTCGAGCAAATCGACCACCAGTGTGTCCATGCTCTGGAACCCCTGCTTGGTACGCGAGCCCTCTTCACCGATGTTAAAAATTTTCTGCTCGGCCTCATCCAGGATGGATGCCACTGGCCGCCCTTTGGGGTTGAAGGCGTTGGCCGAGATTTCTTCACTGGTGGACACCAGTTTGCGCAGGATCGAGCGGTCACGCACGATCTCGGCATAACGACGGATGTTGCCGGCGCTGGGCACGTATTGCGCCAGCGCGTTCAGGTAAGTCAGGCCACCGATCTCTTCGGCCTTGCCTGCGCTCTGCAGATGCTCGTACACGGTGATCACGTCGGCCGGTTTTGAGCCATTGATCAACACCGCCATCGCCGCAAACACCGCTCGGTGCTCATAGCGATAAAAATCTTGCTCGGTCAGCACGTCACTGACCCGGTCCCAGGCCGCGTTGTCCAGCAACAGGCCACCGAGCACGCTGGACTCGGCCTCAATGGAGTGCGGCGGGATACGCAGCTGCGCCACCTGGCGGTCCGGCGCCTGGTCATCGTGAAGAGCGGAGAGAACAGCAGACATGGGTGATTCCTTTGGACCTTGGATGCTAAGGTGTGATGGTTCAGGTGTCGAGTGACAAGCTGGGGGCGACGTCTGTACAAGCTGTGCACAAGTTGTGCAAATGATGTATTTCGCCAAGCCCCAATACAAAAGCCGCCAGGGTTTGCACCCGGGCGGCTTTTTAAAGCAGCGTTGGTAGCTTAAGCGGTTTCGCCGTACACCGACACGGTGATGTCAACCACCACGTCGGTGTGCAAAGCCACGCCCACGGTGTTGTCGCCAACCACTTTGATGTGGCCAAGCGGCATACGGATCTGAGCCTTGGTCACGGCAAAGCCGGACTTGGTCAGCTCTTCAGCGATGTCGGCATTGGTCACCGAACCGAACAAACGGCCATCCACGCCAGCTTTTTGAGTCAGCTTGCAGGTGATGCCTGCGAGCTTTTCACCCAAGGCTTGTGCTTCGGCCAGCTTGGCAGCAGCAGCTTTTTCAAGCTCAGCGCGGCGGACTTCGAATTCTTTCTTAGCGGTTTCGGTGGCGCGACGGGCACGGCCAGACGGGATCAGAAAGTTGCGGGCGTAACCGTCTTTGACTTTGACGATTTCGCCGAGATTGCCAAGGTTCACCACCTTGTCGAGCAGAATGATTTGCATGGTAGGTAGTCCTTAGATCTTGTGCTGATCGCTGTAAGGCAACATGGCCAGGAAGCGGGCGCGCTTGATGGCGGTGTTGAGCTGGCGCTGGAAAATGGCACGGGTGCCGGTCAAGCGTGCGGGAATGATCTTGCCGTTTTCGGCGATGAAATCACGCAAGGTGTCGATGTCTTTGTAATCGATCTCTTCCACACCGGTCACGGTGAAACGGCAAAAGCGCTTGCGCTTGAACAGCAGGTTTTGCGCGGGGCGCTTTGGGCGCTTGTCTTTGTTATTAAAACGTTTTGGTCCGGCCATGATGGACTCCTTAAATATTTTGAAATGCGTTACTGTTGAGCAAATTCTTGAATGTGAAACACAACGTGTTTTGCACCACGCGGCGTTGCCACAAAGCCCTTGAAATTCCAGCTGCTGCCAATGTCCTGCTTGGCCAGTTGTTCTGCAACTGCCCCAAAAGCCACCGACTTCATGATTGCCTTGACTTGCCTTGACTGACCTGCTTCAAGCATCTCTGATTCATGTTCGAGACGACAGTTGATGGCAGGAATTCCGGACGGCGTGTACCTCAAAACTTCAATTTCGAGAACACTTGCGCTCAGATTCAGCTGATTGGCCAGGCTCACTGCAGACTGGTTAACAAGGGTTTCATGCCTGGTATTCAGCTTGCTGTGTCTTGCGGGCGTCTTCGCGCTCGACGGTCTTCATCATGGAAGAAGGGCCGGTTTCGGCTTTTTTCTTCAACACGGTCAGGTGGCGCAACACGGCGTCATTGAACTTGAAGGCGTGTTCGAGTTCAGCCATCACAGCTTGGTCGGCTTCGATATTGACACACAGGTAGTGCGCCTTGGCCAGCTTGTTGATCATATAGACCAATTGACGACGGCCCCAGTCTTCGACCCGATGCACTTTGCCACCACCAGCGGTGATCATGCCCTTGTAGCGTTCCAGCATGGCGGGAACTTGTTCGCTCTGATCCGGATGGATCATGAGGATTATTTCATAATGACGCATTGAGACTCCTTGTGGAAGTACCTCTAATGAGGCGAAAAGCCACCCCCAGCGTCTGATTGGGGTGTGGCAAGGTGAGCCAAAGATTATAGCTTTTTGTTCGAGCCTGGCTGGCTGGTTTATTGCGGCTGTTTGGCAGAGCGTGCCAATACGCTCACAAGCAGTGTCATGACCACCCCAGCACTGATGCCAAACACGCCAGCAGAAATTGGTTCGATGCCAAACCAGAGCCCTGACCCCTGCCAACCCAAATAGGCACGCACGCTAGGCGCATTGATCGCCATGTAGTACACCGTCATACCCAGACCGCCAAGCATGCCCGATACCGCAGCCACACGGGTAACACCTGTCCAAAAAATACCCAGAATCATCACCGGCACAAAGGCAGCACCGGCCAGCGAGAACGATGCGGATACCAAGATCAAAATATCTGCTGGCTTTTGGGCCGCCACATAGGCCGCCAGCAAAGCCATCAGAAGCAATGCAAACTTGGACAACATGACGCGGCTGACTGCGCCCGAGGTGTCGCTGCTTCCCTTGTAAAACAAGTCATGAGCCAGCGCGTTGCCAATGGTGAGCAACAACCCGTCTGCAGTGGAGAGTGCTGCAGCCAGGCCACCGGCCGCCACCAAGCCCGAGATCACATAAGGTAAACCGCCGATTTCCGGCGTGGCCAACATCACAATGTCTGCTCCCAACCTCAGTTCGGCAAACTGCAATATCTGATCACCATTGATGTCACTGACCGAAATCAGCGAAGGGTCCAGCCTAACCCACTGCGAAATCCAGGATGGCAGGTCATCAAAACGTTGCCCGACCAGATGCCCCATGATCTCGAACTTAACCAGTACCGCCAAGGCCGGCGCAGCCAGGTACAACAGGGCGATAAAAAACAATGACCAGGTGACCGAGTTTCTAGTTTCAACAACGGACTGGGTGGTGTAAAACCGTGTCAACAGATGCGGAAGACCTGCCGTGCCCACCATCAAACAAAACATCAGCGCTAAAAAATTCACCCGCGATGTATGAAACATGTCCTTTTCATCCGGCGTCCCATCTGGGTCGCCAGCAAACGGGTGCGTCTGTTCCGGCATGCCAGCTAAAGGTTTGGCGCGCTCGAGGTTCTCGTGCATGGCCCTTGTCCAACTTTCGCGGGCGCTGGCTTCATCGCGTGGCAGTGCGGCCAGAGCGCGCCTGGTAGCCACAATCTGCGCTTCGTCTGCGTGCGTCAGGGTCAGGCTTTGAATCTTTTCGCGATACCACCCTCTCTCAGTCTCAAGTGACTGCGGCAGGTTGTACACCTTGAGTGCAAAGTCTCTTGAGCGCCGCGCGTATTCATTCACCACCTCCTGCTCGGCTGGGGACGCCATCAACCGCTGTTCCAACTCAGCGATTTTTGGCAGTTGCTGACCATAAACAACTGGCGCCATTGGGTTACCGAGTTGTTTGTAAGCCAACCATGAGACAGGAATCAAAAAGGCCAGGATCAGCACCACATACTGGGTCACCTGAGTCCAGGTCACCGCGCGCATACCGCCCAGAAACGAACAGACCAGAACCCCCCCGAGTCCCAGCAAGATACCGATCTCAAACTGCACGCCAGTCAAGCGCGAGGTGATCAACCCCACCCCATAAATCTGCGCCACCACATAGGTAAACGAACACAACACAGCGGACCACGCAGCAATGATGCGAGGCCAACGCCCCCCAAACCGGCGTCCGAAAAAATCCGGCACCGTATACAGGTTCATCTTTCGCAAATGCGGCGCCACCAGCAAGGCCACCAGGCAGAACCCACCGGTCCAGCCCAGCACATACACCAGCCCGCCAGGCTGCGAACCTGAGCCGGAAAAACCTTGCAAATACAAACCGCCTGCCATGCTGATGAACGAGGCGGCACTCATCCAGTCTGCTGCAACCGCCATGCCGTTGTACATGGCCGGGATGCGACGCCCAGCCACGTAATACTCCGACGCACTAGAGGTGCGGTCGTATATGCCGATCAAGGCATACAAAAAAACCGTGGCAAACAAAAATATGGCACCAACCCAGATCCTTTTGAGCCCGATGCGCTCAGCCAGTCCGAGCGCCAACAAAAAAAACAGGAACATAACCACATAGGCCAAAAACCGCTTGTGGATGCGCCGTGTGTACCTACCAAAGTCCGGGTCAACAAACACTTGACCGCCATCTGCTCGGTTGGCCAAGCGGGCATACACGGCCACGATCAGGATAAAAATCAACAAACTGCCCTGCGCGGCAAACCAATACGAAATCGGCCAGCCAACAAGTGTTTGTTGGAGATCGCGGGCAAAAAAAACAACACCAAAAGAACCGAGAAACCAGACCAACAATAACCAACCCTGCAAGCGTGTGAAGCTGGCGATGGGTTGGCTTTGAGGCATGGGCAACTCAGATCTCATCATCTGAGAATGATGGCACTGATGGTGCCAAGCTCCATAGGTGTTTGCTATTGACTGGCCAGGCTCTGCCAGGTGGCGACCACGGTGTCCGGGTTCAGAGAAATCGACGAAATGCCTTGCTGCATCAACCAAACGGCAAAGTCGGGGTGGTCGCTGGGGCCCTGACCACAAATGCCGATGTACTTGCCCTGGGCTCGGCAAGCGCTGATCGCCTGACTGATCAAGGCTGTGACCGCCGGGTCACGCTCGTCAAAATCCTTGGCCAACAGCTCCAGCCCTGAATCACGGTCCAGACCCAAAGTCAGCTGGGTCAGATCGTTGGAACCAATCGAGAAGCCATCAAAATACTGCAGGAACTCATTGGCCAAGATGGCGTTGCTGGGAATCTCACACATCATGATCAGCTTGAGATCCAACTCACCACGTTGGAGGCCATGCTCGGCCAGCAACTCAGTCACTTTCTTGGCCTGACCGAGGGTACGGACAAACGGCACCATCACCTGTACATTGACCAGCCCCATGGTTTCGCGCACACGTTTCAGTGCTTCGCATTCCATGGCAAAGGCCTCGCCAAAGTCAGCACTGACGTAACGCGCCGCACCGCGGAAACCCAGCATCGGGTTTTCTTCTTCGGGCTCGTACCGGCTGCCACCAATCAGCTTGCGGTACTCATTGCTCTTGAAATCAGAAAGCCGCACGATGACCGGCTTGGGCCAGAAGGCCGCAGCGATGGTGGCCACACCTTCTGCCACCCGATCCACATAAAAAGCGCGCGGTGACGCATGACCACGCGCAACGGATTCCACCGCTTTTTTCAGGTCGGCATCAATGTTGGGATAGTCCAGAATGGCTTTCGGGTGCACACCAATGTTGTTGTTGATGATGAACTCCAGCCGCGCCAGACCGACACCGGCATTGGGCAACTGGCAAAAATCAAATGCAAGTTGCGGGTTGCCCACATTCATCATGATCTTGACCGGGATCTCAGGCATGGCACCACGCTGAACTTCGGTGACCTCGGTTTCCAACAGGCCGTCATAAATAAACCCGGTGTCCCCCTCGGCACAACTCACCGTGACCAACATGCCATCTTTAAGAACTTGATCAGCATGGCCGCAACCCACCACAGCGGGAATGCCCAATTCACGTGCAATGATGGCCGCGTGGCAGGTACGCCCACCCCGGTTGGTCACAATGGCTGAGGCCCGCTTCATCACCGGTTCCCAGTTGGGGTCGGTCATGTCAGTGACCAGCACGTCACCAGGCTGCACACGGTCCATCTCGCTGATGTTGTAAACCACCTTGACCGGGCCAGTCCCGATTTTCTGACCAATGGCACGCCCCTCGACCAAAACGGGCCCTTTGCCTTTGAGTTTGTAACGATGCTCCACCTTGCCAACGGCTTGACTTTTGACGGTTTCCGGGCGGGCCTGCAGAATATAGAGTTCTCCATCCAGGCCATCCTTGCCCCACTCGATGTCCATCGGACGACCATAATGGGCTTCAATGACCAAGGCGTAGCTGGCCAGCTTTTGGACATCTGCATCGGTAAGTGAATAGCGGTTGCGCAGTTCGGTCGGAACATCCGTGGTTTTCACCAGTTTGCCGGTAGCAGCTTTTTCCTCAGGTGTTGAGAACTGCATCTGGATCAGTTTGGAACCCAGATTGCGCCGAATCAACGCCAGCTTGCCGGCCTTGAGCATCGGCTTGTGGACATAAAACTCGTCTGGATTGACGGCGCCTTGTACCACCGTCTCACCCAGGCCATAACTCGACGTGATGAACACCACATCTTCAAATCCTGACTCGGTGTCCAGGGTAAACATCACACCCGCCGCCCCAAGATCAGAGCGCACCATGCGTTGAACGCCCGCACTGAGCGCAACATGTTCATGGGCGAAACCCTTGTGAACCCGATAGCTGATGGCGCGGTCGTTGTACAAAGAGGCAAACACCTCACGCATCTTGTGCAGCACCTCATCAATCCCCGTCACATTCAAAAAAGTTTCCTGTTGGCCAGCAAAAGAGGCGTCAGGCAAGTCCTCCGCGGTGGCAGACGAGCGCACCGCAAACGATGCGTGGGTGTTGTCGCCGCACAAAACCCAAAAAGCCGCACGGATGTCACGTTCAAAATCTGCCGGAAAAGGCTGGTTTTCCACCATGGCGCGGATTTCGGCGCCGGCAACGGCCAAGGCATTGACATCATCGGTGTCCAACCCCTCCAAACGGTCATTGATTTTTTTATTCAGATTGCCGAAGGCCAGAAACTCCCGGAAGGCATGTGCGGTTGTGGCAAATCCGGTTGGCACCTTCACACCCGTGGGTAAGTTGGAAATCATCTCCCCAAGGCTGGCATTCTTGCCTCCGACCGAATCAACATCGGTCATTCTCAAATTTTCAAAGGGGACGACCAGATCGGTCGGTGCAAAAAGCGCGGTCATGATAAAACTCCAGAAGTTAAAAAACTGGTCATAACCGCCGTTCGATACACAACAGCGGTCAGTGCGCAGCCCACTTCCGTTTGTTGTGGTGTTCTCGGTGGGGCGCTGCGCTACAAATCAATCCGATAATAATAACTGTAGGCTTGAGCGTATTTGAAACACTTGGCCAAAGCGGATATCGCTGACCGGTCGCGCCCAAGTTCACCTAACCTGAGCAAGCCCGTACCATGCCCAATCGCACTGTCTTTTTTGTCTCCGATGGCACAGGCATCACCGCCGAGACCTTTGGTCATGCCATCTTGAACCAATTCGAAGTCAACTTGCACCGGGTCAGGCTGCCGTTTATTGACAGTGTGGACAAGGCGCATACGGTCGTGCGGCAAATCAACCATGCGATGACGATTGACAACAAACGACCCATTGTGTTTTTGACCTTGGCCAACACCGAGTTGCTCCAGGTCATCACTGACAACTGCCACGGCATGTTGATGGACATGTTCGGCACCTTTGTCCACCCGCTGGAAGAGGAACTGGGCCTGAAATCCAACCACCGCATTGGTCGGTTCAGTGATGCCAGCAAAAGCGAGAAATACCAGTCGCGCATCGAGGCCATCAACTTCTCTCTGGAACACGATGATGGCCAGTCCAACCGTGACCTAGAAGGTTCTGACGTGATTCTGATTGGTGTCAGCCGCAGCGGAAAAACTCCGACCTCACTGTATCTAGCCATGCAATACGGGCTGAAAGCCTCCAACTACCCATTGATTCCGGAGGATTTTGATCGTCAGGACCTACCCAGCGCACTCAAGGCCCAACGCAAAAAACTGTTTGGCTTGACCATCCTGCCCGAGCGGCTCAGCGAAATACGCAATGAACGCCGACCCAATTCCAAATACGCGTCTCTGGAAAACTGCCGCCGTGAGGTCAAGGAGGCCGAAGCCATGATGCGTCGCTCCGGGATTCGGTGGTTATCCACCACCACCAAATCGATTGAAGAAATCTCAACCACTATTTTGCAAGAGCTGCGTCCAGAGCGATTGATTTACTGACACGTCTGCGACCTGCCCAAATTGCACACTCGCGCCACCCCACCCCTACACCCTGAACCGGATTGAAGCTCTTTTTTCTCAGTTGCGGCGTATTGGGTATCCACTTGGCTCTGATAGGTTGGATTCAGGTAAGCCAGCACCCTAACCCGTTGAAAATGGCACAAACACCCGTTCAGACAAGGCAGATTCTGGAACGTTTCCCAGCACCGCCTCCGGCAACACAGATCACCCGCCGCACGCCCGAACTAGACCTGCGACCAGCCAAGCAGCCTGCCTTCGTAAAAACCGCAACGACAGCCACACCGCCAACCGCTCTGCCCACCCCTCAGCCGGACATGACCCCCAGCCCACCCTTGAAGGCAGCTGTTGGCATGGAGGAAGTTGCACCTGCCAAGACAGAAAACTCCGCCTCGGTGGCAACTTCAACCACTGATGCAGGGGCTATCGGCAAAAACACGCCATTGCCCGAAGTGCGGTTGCCGTCCAGCCATGCCAGTTACCTCAACAATCCGCAGCCACCGTATCCGGCTCTGAGCTTGCGTCTGCATGAAAGTGGCAAAGTTGTGGTGCGGGTGTTGATTGGCAAAAACGGACAAGCGCTGCGGGGTGACATTTTTCAATCCAGCGGTTTTGAGCGTTTGGACAGGTCGGCGCTGATAGCTGTTCTGGCCTGGCGCTATATCCCCGGCAAGATCGACTGGCAAGCGCAAGACATGTGGTTTGATGTCCCAATCACCTTCCAGCTGCCCAATTAGCCACGATAGTGGCGGTTAGTTAGAGGGCCAAGGCAGCGATGCCAGCGCGAGCGATTTGCGCATCTTCGCTGGACTTGACACCGCTGACACCCACCGCGCCCAAGCACAGCCCATCCTTCAAAATCGGCACCCCACCTTCCAAGAGCCCGTCAACGGCGGGCACACTCAGGAAGGCCGTTCGGCCCCCATTGACGATATCTTCATAAGCCTTGCTCTCGCGCCGTCCCAGCGCTGCGGTGTTCGCCTTGGCTGGCGCGATGTGGGCGGTCAACGCCGGGGCGCCATCCAGACGCTGCAGCCATAACAAATGCCCGCCATCATCAACGATGGCAATCGTCACCGCCCACTGGTTACGCAACGCCTCCGCTTCAGCTGCGGCAGCTATCAACTTGACTTCAGACAATTCAAGAAACATTTTGGTTTTCATACGAGGACTTTTTGAGGTGTAAAGCACCAAGCATAACGGCGAACACACCGTGTTGTGCCTCTGTTCAGGTCACAAGTAGCCTCACGAAAAGTAGGAGCTTGGGGGCCAAATTCTTGGCAGCATGGGTTGTCCACGCGTAAACTCCCCACGTCTTCATGTTTTTCCGGCAGTAAAGGAGTATTGGTATGACCGATCACATTCAATCGATTGACCGCAGCTATGGCTTGGACGCTGGTGCACAGCAACGCAACCGCGTCTTGCGCAACACCTACTGGTTGCTGGCGCTCAGCTTGGTACCAACAGTTTTGGGCGCCTGGCTTGGTGTGGCAACCGGCATCACCCAGTCTTTGGGTGGTGGTTTGGGATTGATTTTGTTTATGGGTGGCGCTTTTGGCTTCATCTTTGCCATTGAAAAAACCAAAAATTCAGCCGCCGGTGTGCCGGTGCTGCTGGGCTTCACTTTTTTCATGGGTCTGATGCTGTCGCGCATGATTGCCATGGTGCTGGGTTTCAAAAATGGCCAGGAACTGGTAATGACAGCCTTTGGCGGCACGGCTGGTGTGTTTTTTGCGATGGCCAGTCTGTCCAGCGTCATCAAACGTGACATCTCTGGCATGGGCAAGTGGCTGTTTGTCGGTGCACTGGCGATCATGGTAGGGGGCATCATCAACGTGTTTGTTGGTTCCACCGCTGGCATGATGGCGATCTCGGTGATGGCGATTGGGGTGTTCAGCGCCTACATGCTGTACGACCTCAAACGCATCATTGACGGTGGCGAAACCAACTACATCAGTGCCACACTGGCACTCTACCTGGACGTCATCAACGTTTTCCAGAGTTTGCTGGCCCTGCTGGGCATCATGGGTGGGGAACGCGATTAATTTGCCAACGCCTTAGCACCAGAACAAAAGGCCCATCCGGGCCTTTTTTCTTGTTTTGTTGATTGGGCGTCGTGGTTGAATCAAAATCACCCTTTGCCGGTTTACTCCCATTGCTCGCTTTACCTATGTCCAGACGTTTGCTGATCCTTTGTGTGGCCCTGCTGCTGTCAGCCTGTGACCAGCTAGGTCTAGGGCCTGACCCCAAAATTGCTCAGAAAGAAGCAGATGCCAAAGCCATCGGCGCAGCTTGCCGCAATGGTTTGCGAGGCATTGAAGACTGTTATGCCCTGAACAAGGGTGTCAACAAAGCCGCCATTTACGCGGGCTGGCTGGAAATGGATGCCTACATGCGCGAGAACAAGCTTGAAGGTCAGCGCGCCGAGATTGTGGTGCCTGCTGCAGCGACATCAACGGCACCGGCCCCTGCTGAAGAAATCATCGAAGAACCGAAGGCCAAAGCCAAAACCAAAACCAAGACAGCCACCCACTGACACCAAAGCATTTACCGCGGCGTTCACGAAGCCTGAATCTACGTTGCCAGATCAAAGACCGCCATGCTCTCGACATGGGCCGTGTGCGGGAACATGTTCACCACACCAGCTGCTGAACAGCGATAACCCGCCTGATGCACCAACAGACCGGCGTCACGCGCCAGGGTCGACGGATTACAACTCACATACACAATACGTTTAGGCGGTGTCCAGGCTTGCGCTCCCGGTGTTGGCGGCAATTCGGAGGTACCTAGGCGTTGCCGATGCAATTCAGCCAGCGCTAACGCCAACGCAAAAGCACCTTCACGCGGCGGATCGACCAGCCATTTATCAGCCAAACCGTCCTTCACCAGCATCTCCGGGGTGATCTCAAACAGGTTACGAGCTACAAAAGAAGTAGTACATAGCCCTTTATTTATAAGGGCTTTAGCACGATTTTCCTCATAATTCTGGCGCGCTCGCGCGACCAGCACCTCGCTGCCCTCAATGCCCAACACTTCAGCCGCCTGGGTGGCAATGGGCAGGGTGAAATTGCCCAAGCCACAAAACCAGTCAATCACGCGTTCATCTTTTTGTGCATCGAGCAAGCGCAGCGCCCGCGACACCAACACCCGGTTGATCTGCGGGTTGACCTGGGTGAAGTCGGTCGGTTTGAACGGCATGGTGATGCCAAACTCAGGCAGCGCGTAAGACAACACCTCCCCGCCTTCGTCCAGCAAGCAAACCGTCTCTGGTCCTTTGGACTGCAGCCACCACTGAACTGGTGGGTGTTCTGTCGCAAAAGCGCGCAAGCGACCCAGATCAGCCTGGCTGAGCGGTTCCAGGTGACGCAGCACCAAAGCAATGACCTTGTCGCCGCAGGCCAACTCAATCTGCGGGCAGGTTTCCACCACATCCAGCGAGCCAATCAACTCGCGCAAGGGCATCAACAAAGCACTGACTTGGGGAGGTAATACCGGGCAAACAGCCATGTCGGCGACATAACGGCTTTTGCGCTCATGAAAACCAATCAGCACCGTGCCCTTTTTACGAACAAATCGCACCGACAACCGAGCCCGGTAGCGGTAGCCCCAGGTTGGGCCCTCAATCGGCCGCAACATCTGCTCAGACTTAACTTTGCCCAGGTGCCACAAATTGTCTTCCAAGGCACGTTGTTTGACCGCCACTTGTGCGGCGCTGTGCAAATGCTGCATCTTGCAGCCACCACAGGCACCGGTATGCAAACCAAAATGCGGACAACCTGGTTGCACCCGCTGGGATGACGCGTGGTGAATCTGAGTCAGCGTGCCCTGTTCCCAGTTGTTTTTGTGGCGGTTGATATTGGCGCTGACCCACTCAAAAGGCAGGGCACCTTCAATAAAGACCACTTTGCCGTCCATCTTGTGGGCCACGCCTTGCGCGTCCAGATCAAGCGACTCAACGTGCAGCCAATGCTCAGGGTAAGCCGCTGCAACAGCAGCGGTGTCAGTTGTTTCAGTCATGGGTCAAACGCAAAAAATGACGCGCTGCATCAACCCCGGTTTGACCGGGGTGCAGCTCAACGTGCTGGCAGGTATTTGGTGGGATCGACGGGCTTGCCCTGGCGACGCACTTCAAAATGCAGTTTGACGCGGTCGGCATCGCTGTTGCCCATCTCGGCAATTTTTTGCCCTTTGAGCACCGACTGGTCTTCCTTGACCAGCAAGGTCTGGTTGTGGGCATAGGCCGTCAGATACACGTTGTTGTGTTTCAAGATGATCAGGTTGCCATACCCACGCAGGCCGGCACCCACATACACCACCCGACCGTCGGCCGCAGCCAGCACCGGCTCACCGGCCTTGCCACCAATGTCGACCCCTTTGTTCTTGACTTCATCGAACCCCGCCAGAATCGTCCCATTGGCTGGCCATATCCAATTGATATCATCTTCTGCCAGAGCAGGTTTGCTGCTGGCTGCACTGGCGGCCGGGGCGGATGGCTCAGAGGCGGCAGCTTGAGGTGGCGATGCTGGCGTGGTCACCACTTGTGGTTTGGTGACTGGCTTGACCACCACCTCACCACCAACGGGTGGCACCACACGCAGCACCTGACCAACCTCGATGCGGTTGGGATTTTCAAGCTGGTTCCAGCGCGCCACGTCCTGCATGCTTTGGCCATGCTCCAGGGAAATTCTCAGCAAGGTGTCACCGGATTTGACGGTGTAGTAGCCCGGTTTTCCGGCATTTTCAAAACCCGCTGGCTGATTGACCGGCACAACCACTGCCGGGACAGAAACTGCCGCAGAGCCCTGTCTAGCTGGGCGATCCTCCACCGGCGCACGGGTGAGGGGCTTCGAACCACAACCCGCCAGCACTAGCGCCGCCACAGCAATACCCATCCAAAAACCAAGTCGTCGATACACTCGCATCATAAAAATCCCTGTCAAGCAATGCCCGATTTTAAAGGGACGAAGTGAACCGCCTCCATCACGGTCTGGCGTAAGCCTTGTGGCGTCTTGTCAACCACCACCAAGGCCTGGCGCCCGGGGCTCTTCGCACCTGCGGCCACCGGCGCCACCAAGCGTCCACCCACCGCCAGTTGGTCTAGCCAACAAGCAGGCAGGGCTTCCCCCCCCGCCGCCGCAATGATGCCCGCATACGGAGCGCCTTTGGCATAACCCAGCATCCCGTCACCAAACAACAAATGCACATTGGCCAGACGAAAATGCCGCAAATTGTCACCCGCCTTATCATGCAAACCGCGCAGCCGTTCCATCGAATACACCTCACTGCACAAATGGCTGAGCAGCGCCGCCTGGTAACCACATCCGGTACCAATTTCAAGCACCCGTCCCAGGCGTTCCGGACTGCCCTGGACCAACAGCTCCAACATACGCGAGACCACACCTGGTTTTGAAATGGTCTGACCCAACCCAATCGGCAGACTGGTGTCTTCATAAGCCTGGTTAACCAACGCCGAGTCGACAAACCGGTGCCGCTCTACCCCACCCATGGCGGCCAGGACGCGCGAGTCTGAAATGCCTTGCTGGGCCAGTTTATTGACCATGCTCAAACGTACTGCGCTCGAATCCATGCCCAGGCCTGTCGGCGCATGCGCTGGACGCAAGTTGGCTGGTCGAGTTGCTGGTGATGGCAGCGGACTCGGCCCCAACCGCGCCGGAAACCCCGGGCGGGTTTTGGCACTCGCCTGACGGCCGCTTGTCATCAGATCGACCCCATGCCTGCAGACAGACGTGCGGCAGTCTGCGCCCAGTAGCCAAGGCTATCGTGGTCAGTCAGGTCGATTTTGAGCGGTGTGATGGCGATATGACCCTGCGCCGTGGCGTGAAAGTCCGTGCCATCAGCATCGTCCTTGGCAGCACCAGCGGCACCGATCCAATACATGGTTTCATTGCGTGGACTTTGCTGGGTGATGACCGGCTCAGCCGCATGACGCCGCCCCAGACGGCACAGTTTGACGTGGCCCAGTTGATCTTCAGGCAGGTTTGGAATGTTGACATTGAGCAGCCAGGCGCTGCTGCCGAGCAGGTTTTGCTGCGACATCTGTAGCACCAAGTCACGTGCCTTACGGGCTGCGGCATCCAGATGCAACCAGTCGCGCTGGACCTGAGAAAAGGCAATCGAGGGAATGCCAAACAGATAACCCTCCATCGCCGCACCCACGGTGCCGGAATAGATGGTGTCGTCACCCATGTTGGCACCGTTATTGATGCCGGAAACCACCAGATCTGGGCGATAGTCCAGCAGCCCCGTCAAGGCAATGTGCAAACAATCCGCTGGGGTGCCATTGACATACCGGAACCCATTCACCGCCCGATGAACATACAACGGTGAATGCAACGTGAGGGCGTTAGATTTGGCGCTGTTGTTGTGCTCCGGGGCCACCACCTCAACCTCTGCCACGTCTTTGAGCGCGTCATACAGCGCAACGATGCCCGGCGCCTGAAAGCCATCGTCGTTTGAAATCAGAATTTTCATGCATCCACCTTGTGTCTGAAATCATTGTAAGTGGCGCCCTCAAGTCGTCAGCAGCCCCGCAGCCCGGGCCAGCATCAACACCGCCACCCCCACACAAAACCAGGCAAACACTTGCTGCAGACGTTTTGGATGTACCTTGCTGGCCAGCCGCCTGCCAACCAGCAGCGCCAGGATGGCACCCGCCGCAAACGGCAGTGCAATAGACCAGTTCATGGTCCCGTGCGCAGTTGCAGACACCACACCACTGAGGGACACCAGCGCCATCACCGCCAGCGAGGTGGCATGCACACTGCGAATGCTCAGATTGGTGTAACGCGACAGGGCTGGCACGATCACAAAACCACCACCCACACCCAGCAAACCGCTGAGCAGCCCTGACAGTAGACCGGTGCTGGCCAACACCTGCGCACAAGGGCGTGTCCAGATCAGCCGCTGGTCCACAGGGCTCACCACACAAGGTGCTCGCGCCTGGGTGGTGGCTGGGGCTGCCAGACTGCGCCAAGCGCTGTACAAAAGCACGCCAGAAAAAGCCACGATCAATGGCCGATTGGGTATGTGTTGCGCCATAAACACGCCGAGTGGAGCCATCACCATACCGGCCGCGCCCATCACAGCCGCAGCGCGGTAGCGGACCAACGCCTCACGCCAGGCCAATAAAGCGCCTAACAGCGCTGCGGCAAACACGGCCAGCATGCCGATAGGCGCAGCCTGCTGCACCGACAAATGCAACCCAAACACCAGCAAAGGAACCGACAAGATGCCGCCACCCGCCCCGGTAAAGGCCAGCACCAGGCCAATCACCGCGCCCAACAGGGCCACCCACATCATGTTGTCCACGGTTGACCTGTTGTTGTTTTCACGATGGGGCCCATCAAGCAGAACAACGGGCACCAGCGACTGCCATCACCGCCAACCCGTTCACAGGCACACCATGCCAGACCAGGCTGCTCACGTCTGCAGTGTGTCGTTTACTCGGGCACGATGAAGGTTGACTTCTCAAGCAACACACCCGGGCTGTCCAGCGATTCGATCTTGAAGTGAATCTCGTGCGAACCAGGTTTTGCCCCCTGAAATGGCAACTGAACACGCGTCGGCACGGTCCGCGCCTCGGTCGAGGGAACACTGATGGTGTCCTCCGAAGTGAGCACCAAGCCCGGCAAACCTTCGACAGAAAAGCGATAACGTTGATCGGTTTCGGTGGCGTTCATCACCTGCAACCGATAGACATTTTCGGTTTTTCCAGCCTCTACCACCCGCGCCATCACGCCGCGGTCGCGCACCACATCCACCTTGAACGGTGTTCGGGTAACCAGACTGACCATGATCGCCAGCACAATAGTCAATAGGATGCCGGTGTACACCAGAATCCGTGGCCGAAACACGTGGCGAATCGTTTGCTTCTGCGTCCATTTGTTCAACATCGCGTTTTCGGTCGAATACTTGACCAGACCACGCGGGTAACCGACCTTGTCCATGACTGTGTCACACACATCGGCACATGCGCCACAACCAATACATTCGTACTGCAAACCCTTGCGGATGTCGATACCGGTTGGGCAAACCTGCACACACAGGCTGCAGTCCACGCAGGCGCCCAGATTGAGCTTGGTCAGGTCAGCTTTTTTGGAACGTGCACCACGCGGCTCTCCACGCTCGGCGTCATAGGTCACGATCAGGGTGTCTTTGTCAAACATGGCACTCTGGAAACGTGCATACGGGCACATGTGTTTACACACTTGTTCACGCATATACCCTGCGTTGCCATAGGTGGCAAACCCATAAAACAGCACCCAGAACGTTTCCCAAGGACCAAAGTCCAGGTTCGCCAGCTGGCTCAACATGGATTGCATAGGGGTGAAATAACCCACAAAAGTGAAACCGGTCCACAAACCAATCAGCCCCCACAGCACATGTTTAACCGTTTTTCGACCCAGTTTCTCGGCGGTCATGCGCCCTTCATCACGGCGAATGCGTGCTGAGCGGTCACCCTCCACGAGTTTTTCAATCCACAGAAAAATTTCGGTGTACACCGTTTGCGGACAGGCATAACCACACCACAGTCGGCCTGCCACAGCGGTAAAAAGGAACAACGACAAGGCCGAGATGATCAGCAAACCGGTCAGGTAAATGAAGTCCTGCGGATACAACACCAGACCAAAGATGTAAAAACGACGCACCCCCAGATCAAACAGGACCGCCTGACGCTGTCCCCACTCCACCCAGGGCAAGCCGTAGAAGATGATCTGGGTGACCCAGACCATGATCCAGCGCCAGTTGGCAAAAACCCCCTTGACACTGCGTGGGTAGATTTTTTCGTGGGCCGCATAAAGAGAAACCAGCTGTACGTCAGACTCCGCCTGCACCGGGGTGATGGGGATCACCTTCTTGTCATCCTTCAATTCGGCATTCATTCGTCATTCCTCAAAAAAATGGGGGCGGCACAGTGCGCTGCGACAGCACATCCATCTGCGCCAGAAATTCGTCACGGGTCAGGCCTGAAAAATAGGGGTGCCAACGCCGTTGTTCCAGCACCGTGCTCACAGCACGCGCACGCTGCTCATGTCCGGCAAACAGCAATGTTTCGTCAGCGAGTGTAAAAACTTTTTGCATCACACTGTCCCACAATTCCTCTGGGGCTTGCGGGTAGGCTTGATGCGGACACGCGGTCACGGCCAGCAGTCCACCACAAAAAAAGCGGTCGCGCCACGCAAAACTCAGACAGGTCCGGGTGTGACCGGGTGTGGCCACCACTTGGATCACCCCGTCACCAAACGGCAGTGTCGCGTGCGCCACCTCTCCCTGAACAACTGGCACCCCCAGCCCGGCAAGCAAGGAAGGCTCCTGGGGGTGAAGCGCGTCATGGTGATGGGTTCGCAATACCCAACGCAGTCGCAGGTCACGCTCGGACAGCAGCGCCGACAACACCGGTATATCGCGTGCACGGGGGTCAATCAAGACGGCGTCTCGTGTGTGATCAGCCAGCAAATAGCTGAACTCGCCACTGTTGCTGTCATTGAGGATGCGAAAGTACATGTTATGCACCCTGCGGCAGTCGATAAAAGGGGCTGTTTGGAGTGCTTGTGATCATGGCAGCCGATGTCATTTTCTAGACATACATCAAGAAACGTGCCATCAAAAACACGCAGCCAGAGCCCAACAGAATCAAAGACTTACAAAACAACCACCGTCATCAAGTGTGAATCATCATGCAGCATGACGTTTTCTGGCAGAGAGAAACTGCCAGAAATGGCAGACCCTTCTAACCCTCACGCAGCGCCATCTTCGCCGATCAGCAACCGGCTGTCTGACAGGTAAGTGTGTGGTGGAATTTCCAGGTTGGTTGGCGCTGGTTTGTTCTTGAACACGCGACCAGCCGAGTCAAAGGTTGAGCCGTGGCAAGGGCAAAAAAAGCCCCCTTTCCAGTCTTGGCCTACGCTCGGGTTGGCGCTGCCTTTGGCGACGGCACTGGGTGAACAACCAAGGTGTGTGCAGATACCAACCGCGACCAGATACTCTGGTTTGATCGAGCGCGTGAGGTTTTGTGCGTAGGCGGGTTGCTGGCTTTTGGCCTCAGACCTGGGGTCAACCAGCTGCGTATCCAGAATGGACAGGTCGGCCAGGGTTTCTTCGGTCCGGCGCACGATCCACACCGGTTTACCGCGCCACTCCACAGTTTTCATGGCGCCTGGCGCCAGATCGAAAATATCGGCCTCCACGGCGGCACCACTGGCCAACGCGCGCTCACTCGGGGCAAAGCTGGCGACCAGGGGAATGGCTGTGGCGACCGTGGCCACACCACCCGCCGCCACCGTCAACAGCACCATGTTGCGGCGCTCGGCATCATGTTCGCAGGCACTGGCGGCCAGCGCTTGAAAGGGGTTGGGAGCAGACATCACATTCTCCTGGACGGTCAAAAAGGATAACCAGCACCCGTTGTTGCGGGTGGCGCCCTGTTTGTTATCAATAACCGTGCCACGGTGAAAATTAGAAAACCCTTTTTATATCAAGCACTTAGAAAGTTATCAAAAATAACCTGGTTTCATTCCGGATTGATCACTGCCAGATATGACAGAGTGGCAGCCTGCTGGCCTACACTCACAGCCACATTTCAACCCGCGTTTGGCCCATCTGATGAAACCGCTGCCTGAACTCATGTCATTTCTGGAAGGCATGCCAGAGCCACACATCCTGCTTGACACCCAGTACCGCATCCTGGCCGCCAATGCAGCCTACCGGCGCCAGTTCAGCCCGGAGCGCAGCGTGATCGGGCGCACCTGTTTTGAGGTGTCGCACCACTTCAGTCGGCCGTGTGACCAGGCCGGCGAATCCTGTCCACTGGTCAAGGCCCGCGAGTCGGGCCAGCGCGAACGGGTGCTGCACCTGCACCACAGTGCCAAAGGGGAGGAATACGTCAACATTGAGCTGGCGCCGCTGCTCAACGCCGAAGGTGAGCAAGCCTTTTTTGTCGAAAAAATGGAGCCGCTTCGGGTGGCGCAGGGTCAATCCAAAAGCCAGGGGCTGATTGGCCGCTCAGCGCCGTTTCAGACCATGTTGACCCTGGTGGCGCGGGTAGCGCCATCCATGGCCACGGTTCTGCTGCTGGGTGAGTCCGGCACTGGCAAAGAGTTGGTGGCGCATGCGGTGCACGAGGCCAGCCCACGTGCGGCACGTGCGCTGGTGGCGGTGGACTGCTCCAGCCTGCCGGAGAACCTGTTCGAATCAGAGCTGTTTGGCCACGAGCGGGGGGCGTTTACCGGTGCCAACGTGGCCCGTGGTGGACTCGTGGAAGCGGCCAGCGGTGGCACTTTGTTTCTGGATGAGGTGGGCGACATTCCGCTGACCATGCAGGTCAAGCTGCTGCGCCTGCTGGAAACTGGCACCTACCGGCGGGTTGGCAGTGCCGAGCAACGCCATGCCGACATCCGCGTGGTGTCGGCCACCCACCGCCACTTGGATGAGATGGTTGCCCAGGGCAAGTTCCGCGAGGATTTGTATTACCGCCTGAGCACGTTCCCGATCCATCTGCCTGCGCTGCGCGAGCGCCAGACGGACATCGCGCTGTTGGCCCAGGCCCTGCTGCAGCGGGTAGCCGGGCCACGCCATATCCAGCTCAGCCCGGCCGCCATCAGCCTGCTTGAGCAACAAGATTACCCCGGCAATGTGCGCGAATTGCGCAACCTGCTGGAGCGTTCCGCGCTGATGTGTGATGGCAAGGTGCTGGAAGCGGCCCATGTTGAACAGGCTTTGCGTTCAGGCAGGCGCCCGCTAGCAGCTGCCGCTGTCTCACACCACCCTACCCTGCAGTCACCTGAGACCGGTGAACAGGCGATGTTGCCCTCGGCCAAGCCCGCCACACTCAAATCCGTGGCACATGCGGTGCTGCAAGACATGGTCAAGGGCCATACCGGCAGTCGCGCCGAGCTGGCGGCGCAACTGGGCATCAGCGAGCGCTCGCTTTACCGCAAACTCAAGGCTTTGGCGCTGAAGTGACACCCAATTACTATTTAAAAGATAGCTACTTGCCCTTTACATATAAGGGACAGAGGCCAATTTGATGCAAATACTGAGGTTTCAGCGCATCATGAACACCTTGACCGCACGCACCAGCGTGTCAGCCCGCGCTCTGAGCCCATCACAGTCGGCACTGGCTTGCTGGGCCAGATCAGCGTTTTGCTGAGTCACGGTGTCGAGCAGGTGCATGGCCTCGCTGATCTGCGCCACACCCTTGGCCTCGTCCTGGGTTGCCTGGGTGATGTCACCCAAACGGTTGGTCACTTCACACACCGCGTCCACCGCCGTGCGAACGGTTTTGGCTGCCACATCCACGGTCTGTGTGCCCTGGGATACCTGCTCGACCGAGTGGTGAATCAGCTCGCGAATTTGTTGCGCGGCCTCGCTGCTGCGCTGTGCCAGCGCCCGCACCTCAGCCGCTACCACGGCAAAACCGCGGCCATGTTCGCCCGCATGTGCGGCCTCGACCGCGGCATTGAGCGCCAGCAAGTTGGTTTGAAAGGCCAGCTTTTCAATCACATTGATGATGTCGGTGATGCGGTCCGACGAGGCCTCAATGGCGTGCATCGAAACCGCCACCCGGTCAATCGCCTGGGCGCCCTCGCTGGCCATGGCACTGGCGTTGGTGCTCAAGCCGGACAAGGCTTGGGCCGTGTCGGCGGTGCGCGCCACGGTACCGGCAATTTCGTGCACGGCGGAAGATGTTTTTTCAACCTCGCTGGCCTGTGTTTCGGTGTGGCTGGACAGCTCCAAACTGCCTTGGTGGATGTCCCGTGCCGCCTGGTTGGCACCTTTGACCTCGGCGCGGACATCGGCCACGATGGCACGCATGTTGAGGTTGCTTAACCACAAGCGGCGCATCAGAGCCCCGAGCGGGCTGGTGTTGTTGTAATCAATCTGGCCATTGAGGTTGCAACAGGCCAGGTCATTGGACAAACGGGTGGCCTTGGCAATCGGGCGCACCAGAGCACGGTCAAACCAACCCCAAAACAGCCCGGCCCCCAACAAACCAGCAGCGACTTGCGCCGCCATCTGCGTCTGTCCGTCTTGCGCTGCCAACACCCAGCTGGGTGACACCGTCAGCAGCAGCATCAGCGCCAGCCCGAGCACGGCACGCTGGCTCAGTGTGATGCGGTGCAATTTGCCCGGCCAATCACACCAGCCAACCCGCCGCAGGCCACCCGCGTGCAGGCGAAACCTGTGCTTGCCGCTGGCGCGCTGGGCATCCAGCAGTGCGTAGGCTTGTTCAGCGGCCTGGATCTGCGCACGCGTGGGTTTAAGCCGGACCGACATGTAGGCGCAAGGTTTGCCGTTCTCCATCACCGGCACGACATTGGCCTGCACCCAATAATGGTCGCCATTTTTGCGGCGGTTTTTCACAACGCCGGACCACGGCCTGCCCCGCCCGATGGTGCCCCACAAGTCCTTGAACGCCTCGGGCGGCACATCCGGGTGACGAACGATGTCGTGCGGCTGCCCCAGCAGCTCGGTGTAGTCAAAACCACTGGCGTGGACAAACGCCTGGTTGCAGTGAGTGATGAACCCTTTGGTGTCAGTGGTGGATACCAGCGTGACACCGTCGTCCAACTCAAACTCACGCTGGGTGACAGGAAGATTGATTTTCATTGTTCAAAAAAACTTGTGGCAACGGCTAACACAAAAACGCGACTATCTGTGAGCGTGTAAACCCTAGGCTTGTTTTAAATCAAATTGATTCGCTTTTGTAAAAGGCGACGGTCCTGGTGCAGCTGCATTGCGGCATTTGTGCGACATCACACAGACGGCATGCCCAGGCCAGGCCACCATCGGCTTGTTTTTCAGCCAACGCAAAGGACACCATGACCACCTCCACCCAAACTCCCCCTATCGACAGTTTGCGAAAGCAAGCGCGTATCCACATCGAACAAGGCGCCGTCACGCCGGGTTACAGCGCCGACCGTACGCAGGTGTTGCGCCTGCTCAACGGCGCACTGGCTACCGAGCTGGTGTGTGTGTTGCGTTACCGTCGCCATCACTTCATGGCACGCGGCATCCATTCACAGGCGGTGGCCGCCGAGTTTCTGACACATGCCAATGAAGAACTGGGTCATGCCGACCTGATTGCGGCGCGCATTGTGCAACTGGGTGGTGAGCCCGACTTTTCGCCCGCCACCTTGCTTGACCGTAGCCACGCCGACTATGTGGATGGCGTGAGCCTGCCAGACATGATCTCGGAAAATCTGATTGCCGAGCGCATCGCCATCGACAGCTACCGCCGTGACATAACTTACCTGTGTGACCAAGACCCGACCACACGGCGCATGTTGGAGTCAATTCTGGCGGTGGAAGAAGAACACGCCGACGATCTGGCTGACCTGTTGCACGGGCTGCCACCACCCGAAGCGGGCTCCGACACGCGCCCTAGACACCAGATCTAGCCGCCTGTACCCGTTAACAAATACCCAAGGAAACATCATGAGCCTCGGCACCCTTCTCCTCATTGTTCTGATCCTGATGCTGATTGGCGCCATACCCAGCTGGCCCCACAGCCGAAACTGGGGCTACGGGCCCAGCGGCGGCATCGGGCTGGTGGTGCTGATCATTGTGATCTTGCTGGTACTGGGACGAATCTGAACCTGGCTGAGACGTGCATGGGCCAATGCAACACGGCCCTCTGATCAAGGGACTGTGAGCATCGGTTTTTGCCCAGTC